>ERZ746981.265-NODE-265-length-30056-cov-45.717669_pt1 | contig 30056 bp, 33 predicted proteins | sample MGYA00374948_ERZ746981 | MGnify/ENA primary metagenome ERZ746981 (study PRJEB28757, sample SAMN06711160) | food metagenome | host: microorganism | place: China:Harbin | collected 2017-01-30 | study: EMG produced TPA metagenomics assembly of the Analysis of...
GTGGTTGATGATTGCCCATATCCGCAGAGTTCTGCGAAAAATCAATCAAACCGCTTTCTGATTCAGGCTCTAAGGAATGTTGCGAATGGTTGAAAAATTAGCTCTAAATACGAACGCAATGCGAGAGAAAGGAATCTGAACCGGAGTCACACCCCCCAAAAACGAAAAAGGCCGACCATTTCTGGGCGACCTCTCTCGAAAAAACCAACCCGATAGAAACCGGGATCAATCACTAGCCAAGCGAATGATCCTCTATCTGATGGCTTTTTGCAAGCGTTAAAACACGCAACGGGAGAGCTTTACCTGAAGCCCAGACGTGTCCGGCCTGCAAACCGCCATCAGAGGAAACATGCAGACCAATACAGACCGTCAAACGCGGCGCCCGTCAGGTCGCCGCTCAATACCCGCAGCCCTCATTCATGCCCTGAAGATCGAACAGGCCGGGGCGCCGTTGCCGAGAGTGAAGAAGGGCCAATTAACCTTGGCGTTAAGAGGGGCGCGAAGCGGCCTTGGCATCAGCCGGGCCGTGACAGAAACCCTCTGCCTCATGATTGGACTGATAGACGCCAAGGTGTTCGAGAGCGGATCGAGGCCCATTGTCAGCGCGTCCAATTCATTCTTGGCATACGAAGCCGGAATATGTGTCCGCGCCCTTCAGGCCAGAACAGCCGCCGCGATTGCTTCCGGGTTGCTGATCCCGGTTGATTCTCCCGACATGAAACGCCTGACCAGAACGCACGATGGAGAAGCCGAACGCTACGGCTTTGACCTCTCCCCACTGGTCAGACGGTTTGAAGAACTGGAAGCCATGCGGGCCGCTTTTCTGGAAACATACAAAGAAGGCCAGAAGATCAAGCGGGCCATTTCACGCACCCGGAACCAGTGCCTTGCCATTATCGACGCTATGGCTGAAGCCGGGGCAGACGATGCCATGGAGAAGGTGGCGAAGGTTCAAGAAATCGTCTCACAGCGCCGGAAAGAAGATACAGACCCGGCCACTCTTGGCCCGGTCCTGATAGAGCTGGAAGCCTTCAAAACCGCTCTTGTGGATAACATGGCCGAGCGGCCCGCGATTGTGGAAAACCCGGTTTCTGAAGCTGTTGAGTGTTCATCCGGGGATGAAGTTTCGTTCACCCACCAGATAACTACAAAGGGAAAACCAGTCTCTAAAGAGACTACAGAGGGGCCATGTAATGCAGCGGCGGGCAGCGGCCCAGCTCATACAGTGAGAGTCCAGGGCGAACGTGAGAGAGAGGCGGTTGACGCCAAGGAAAGGCCCATTACCGGCGATTTTCCGCTAACCCCTGCCCTCGCCTGCCAGATTGCTCCGGCCTTTCAAGCCTATGTCACCAATCCGACTTGGCTAACCCTGCTAGATGCCGCGCCATACGTCACCGAGAGCCTAGATATTGCCCGGTGGAGCTGGGGCCGAGCATGTCAGACACTTGGCCGCCTTGGCGCCTTGGCGATCCTGATAGCCGTTGCAGGACGGCACGAACGGGGCGCGGTTGCCTGTCCCGGTGGTCTGTTCACCCGCATGACAGAGCTGGCCACGGAAGGCGCCTTGAATCTTGACCGAACCCTGTATGGCCTGATCGGACAGATGGCGGATCAGATGCAGTAAAAACTTGCCGGGCCGCCGTTTCTTCTCTTGCCAGTATAGTATTATGTTTAGTACTATACAGGAAAGCAGGAGGAAACATGAAACAGCACATTTTGGCTTTGGCCTGTTCCGCAACGAAGCGAATGGATGGCGAGCTGATGCCCGCCCTTGACCGATACAACGGCGTTATGTGGCAAACCCTTCGCGCCGCCCTTTCCGAGCTTCCCGACGAGGTAAAGCAGACGGTTGATATTTGGTTTTTATCGGCACGGTATGGGTTTCATTTGGCCAGTATGCCGATTTCTTACTACGAGGAACTAATGACGCCGAAGCGGGCCGGGGAATTATTGAGCCTGCCAACATCAAATCATATCGCCTTTTCTGGTGCAGTCCGGCAGGCCACGAAAGTCATGTTTGCGGGCGGGAGCCTTTACCGTGAGACGATGAAGAAGGCGGCAGGGGCGCAGATCGGGGCGGCAGAGACGGACGGGGCTGGCATAGGATTCCATCGCCAGCAGTTGCGCGAATGGCTGCACTCGCTTTGAAGTGAACGCCAAGGAAGAAGGTTGAAGCCCCGGCCACGAGCCGGGTTTTTTTTTTGCCTTGGTGTGGTTTTTTCTCTTGCCAGTATAGTACTAAACATAATACTATACTTGAGAAGCCGGGGGATGGTCCCCCGGTGGATTGGAGAGAAACCCATGACTTCACTAGCCAACGAAGTTACGGCACAGATCGTCAGCCTTGACGATCGCATGACCTTCCTGCCCCGCCTTTTCGGGCAGCGTTGCTTTCTTCTTGGAGAAAGAGCCGTTTACAAATATGCGGACCATTTTTCCGCCGACTACCGCGAAGCGGGCGGTTACTGGAACTTTTACGGCCTGACCAATGGCTCCGGCTTCATGGCTCCGGCCACTGACCGCAAAACCCTGTCCTTTGTCAGCAACATGAACGGATACGGCGGGGAGTTTTCCCCGGAAGCCTTCGGAATTGTGGTGACGTGCTTTGCCCTGACCCGGTGTTGGGAAGAAATGCGGACGGACGAGCTGGTGCGGAAGCTGGACGGTCTGAAGGACTACGCAGCACAGCACCCGGAACACGCGGCCATCTTTGCCGCTCTCGATTGACAGGAGGATGGAGGGGCCGCCTTGGCGGTCCCTTCAGGAACACACATGACCCAACCCGAAAAAACCAACGATGTGACGTTTCTTTCCGCCGCTTTTGAGATCGGCAGTTTCATCTTTGAAGGAGTATTCTTCGCGCTGGCAGCAGGCGCGTTCTGCTTTTTTGTTGCAGTAATCTAACCCACCAGAGAAGGCCGGGGCGAACGATCCGCCCCGGCCCCAAGATCGACATGATAGAGGACGAAATAATGGCACTGAAGGCCGGAGAAAAGATCAAGATTCCTGAAGGCGCCCGGAAGGTTGAGACGCACAAGAGTCAGATTAATTTCCCCATGCCGGTCTGGGATGGCGTGGAGGATTGGCTTGAGGCTCACCCCGGCCACACCCTGCACAGCCTTCTTTTTAACGGTCTGAAGGCCATAGGCGTCCCGGTTGAGGAAGAATATCTAACCCCGAAAACGGCCCGCACCTATAAGAGAGGATGGAGCCGGAGGAAGAAGGACGAGGACAATGGCGCGGAATAAGTGATAGCAAAGACTTTTACGCCGCCCTTGATCGGCCAGCTTGTACGCTAACCAGAAAAAAGCCCGGCTTGTGATGCCGGGCTTTCTTTTGGCTTCAGATCATGGGCTAGGGGGCGAGCTGGGGGCAGTCTGTTCCTGACCTTCCGACTGTTCTTCCGGGGGCTGTTCTTCCGGCCAGTCTATGACCATTTCCTTTTTGTGGACCCCGCAGATCGGGGGGGCTTTTTTGGCGTGAACGGCTGTTAGCCTAACAGTGTAATCGCAATCGGCTTCAGGACAGCACGCCTTGAGCATCCGGGTAGTTTGCTTCTTCCGGGGCGCAGTTTCCCGAAACTCTATGTCTAGGGTTGCGTGAGGTAGAGGGCCGAGCGTTGCCGCCAGACCTGTCAGCTTTTCCGTCAGGACCGGACCCGGCATTGCGTGACGCATCTTGCCGATTAGCCCGACCTTCAGAGCGGCATCCTTGAAAACCGGGCCGTGACCGCTTCCCAGAGGGACAGCAGAGTGGACCAGCTCATGGCAGAGGATACCCAGCACCGTCACAGGTTCCCCCTGATCCGGCCTGATGAAGATTTCATGGTGGTGGTCAGCAGAGGCGACCGACGCCCAACATTCCCCGATACAGCTTGACTTTGCCCCCTTTGAGGGAAAGCCAATCGCTGCCCGGATTTTATCGGGCAGCGTTAAACCGGCCATGTCGAAGTGAGAACGGAGAGCGTTAATCGCCGCCTGTAGCCATTCCTCTCGATAGATAAAAGCATTTCTCGCCATGGCCTTACCTCACAGGAACTTGCCAAGGATCAGGCCAGTGAACAAACCACCCAGCAGGATCGACACGAAAGCGCCCCAGCCGGACCAGATCATATAAATCCGGGCTTGTGCGGCGGCTGGATCGACCGACGCGGCCAAATCCTTCTGGACCTGTAGGGCTTCCGCAATCACGTCCCGCAGCCCGCGAGCTGCATTGCCGATTTCATCGGAAACCGCCTTGGCGCCATGCTCCGCAACGTGATCCGCGCCCTTGCTCACAATGGCTTCCGCCCGTTCTGTAGCGACCTGAATAGACTGATCGAGAGCCGCAGACAGCGCCGCAGTAAAGCGGGCCGCCGTCTGTTCTGTCACGACTTCCACCATGGTAGCCACGGCCAAAACCGGGTCTGAATCATCGAGACGCATCAGGTGGCGCTTTCGCACCGCTTCCTTGATGGCCTCAATGTCGAGGGGCGGAATAACCGCCCTCTCTTTTTCATTATTGGCGTCTGCCATGGTCAGACACCTTCAAGGCCGTTTTCAATGGAAGCATAGAAGGATTCCTTCAGCTTCCCAAGGCGCTTCTGTTCAATAACATAAAAAGTATCGCTGCTTTCTGCTTCATCGAAAGTCAGCTTGTTATTGAGCATTGTTTCAAAAATGCCGCGTGATGCTTTCGGCAGCGCGGGAATAGTCACGACCCCGGCAATTTGTGACTTATATTCATTGTAAAAAGCCGAACCTTCAAAATCGGTTCCGGTCTGTTCTTCAAACGAGCCGCCTTTTTCGTTGATCCAGACCACGACCGGCACAGAGGTATCCGCCACAGAGTCGAGGATGCCAGCCACGCCGCTGATGGTCATTTCAAGTTCCGGCCCGGTGGACACCACCAGATGAAGAACCACGGAAAAGTCCATATCAAGCAGCAGCTCAATACTGCCGTCAGAGATAAGGTGTTGGCTCATGGGCTTGAACGACGACGCGCCGTTATCGACCACATAGGTTGCCGGGTGCTGCACCATGTCGGACAGCATCTTATCCAGAGCGCGATTGTCCGTGTCACTGGTGCCGTCCTTATAGAGCGGAACCTTCTTGACGTTCAGGGCGACGATCCGGGCCAAGGAGTGATTCACCGGGTCCGTATCGTAACAAAAGACTTCAACGCCGGTGGTTTCGAGGTATTGCGCGAGCAGGTTGGAAACCAGCGTTTTACCGACGCCACCCTTTCCCTGAAGAACGAAATGCGCCGCCTTGCTGGCCTTAACCTTCTTCGGGCTTGCGGGCTGGGGAGAGCCAGCCGCGGATTTTGTTGGGGTCTGGGTCTGGGTCGAAGTGGACGGGGCGGGGCTTGAAGCCTTGGCGTTTGCGGCGGTCTGGCTTGCTGTTTTCTCGGTCATTTTTTGCCCTTTCGGCGGTGATTTCAGAAGTTTCTATGGTTGGTTTTTCGGCTTTTTCCGGCTTGAGAATGTGAGAGCTGACCAGTCTGGCAAACTGGCTGTAGCTCATTCCCAAACTTTCTTGGTGGTTTCTGTAAACGTCAGATCGGCAGAAACCTTGTTTCAGTTCGTTCTCTATCGTCTCCTTCAGAGCTAAAAACTTGACCCTAGCAGCGCCTTTTTTGTTCGGCGTCATGGTGTTCTCATGTCTCCCCTCATAGCGTTTACAGCTTACCGGCGTGGCGTTTACAGCGTCTAGCCCGTAGCGTTTAAACGCCCCCTTGAGAGCGTGTAAACAAACACGAAAACCCCGACAAAGGAGCGCAGCGGAACCGGCGCCGGGGTCAATTCGCATGATGAAGCAGACGGGGCAGCGTGTCCACCTGAAATATGCGAGAATATGCGAGAATGTGCGAAAACGTGCGATGATATGCGAAAAACGGGGGAAATGGGCCGGTTTGCGGGTTTTGGTGGCACTTTCGCACAGATTCGCGGATAATAGCTTGGCGTCAGAAAGCAAGATAGGTTGCCGTGTACACGGCAACGTGCTTATTCGCCTTCGGCTCAACGCTGGATAAAGGGGTGGCCCATGGCCGCAGCAGAGAAGAAACGCCAAAAGAATGTTGGTCCGAGAGCGGGGCAGCGTATTCCGGTCAAGGTGACAGCGGAGGAAAAAGAACGCATCGAGCGCACCGCTCGGAAGGTGCGGCTTCCTGTTTCTGCCCTGCTTCGGAAGCTGGCTCTTGGATATGAACCGCCGAGCAAAATTGACCTCGAAACCCTCTATGCTGTTGGACGGTTGCGGGGTGACTTTGGGCGGTTGGGCGGCCTCTTGAAATTGTGGCTAGTGGATGCGCCCGGTCAGGCTGTTCCAGAGAGCGAAGTGAAAGCCGCTCTTGATACGATCTTGGCAAAGCAGGGAGAGCTTTCGGACCTGATCGTGACCATTGAGAACCAGATCGGGGCCGGTCCATGATTGCCAAGAAAGTCCCGCGCCAGACAAAGGACAGCTTCGGGCGGCTGGCCCGATATGCGGCGGACGAGACGAAGCAAAGCGAGCTGGCGCAGAGCTGGGGCGGTCTGGCCAACTATGTCGCGGACACAGCGAACGAAGGGGCCAAGGTTCCATTGCAAGGTGTCCGGCTGACCAATCTGGACGGCATCACGGACCTTGATTCCGCAATCCGTCAGGTGGAGCAGGCCCAAGCTCTTTCCGGTGCGAGCGAGAAGGACCGGAATTATCACCTTATCATTTCCTTCCCGCCCGGAGAGGTGCCGACCAAGCAGCAGCTAGAGGACATTGAGGACGAGCTGGTGAAGTCTATCGGCCTTGAGGATCACCAGCGGGTGTCAGGCATCCACACGAACACGGATTGCCTGCACATTCATGTTGCGATCAGCAAAGTCCACCCCGAAAGCCTGAAGGTGGTGGAGCCTTATCGGGATCAGCCGAAACTCATGGCCGCGTGTAAGGCCCTTGAGATTAAGCACGGCTTGACACAGACCCACGCCGACAAGGTGCAGATGCCAGATGGCACCATTGTCGTCACGGGAAAGGCCGCCGATATGGAGGCCAAGACGGGAGAAAAGAGCCTTCAGCGTTGGATTAAGGAAAACGCCAAGGACGAGCTGGTGGCGGCCAAGAGCTGGGACGAGCTGCACGAGATTGCCGGACGGAATGGCCTTGAGCTGAAGAAGCAGGGCGCGGGCCTTGTGTTCGTCACGACCGGAAACAAGGCCGTAGCCGTCAAGGCGTCAGACGTGGACCGTTCTCTTTCCTTCAAGCAGGCCCAGGCACGATTAGGGCCATTCGAGGCCCGGAAGCAGGCGCAGACGACACCACAGGCGCCAGAGCCGCCACAGGTGGCGCCAGAGAGGCCCGGAGAGGATCAGGCGGACCAACAGGCGCCGCAGGAACAAGACGCCGCCCACGACAGTCAGAACGGCCCGCAGGAAGAAGGTGCCGCGCCGACTGGCCCGGATCAGGAAGCCACGAAGGCCAAGGAGAAGAAACCACGGCCCGGCATGACGATAGACGAGGCCACAGAACAGGGCATGTTTGAAGAAGATGCCGTGACATTAGAGGAAGCTAGGGCCGCGTATGTCAGGGAGCCTATAGAGCGTTCCCCAGAGGCCGAAGCCCTATGGCAAGCCTACAACGCCCAGAAAGAGGCCGCCCCGAAAAACCGGGACGAAGCAATGGCCGGGATCAAAGAGCGATCCGACGCAACAAAGGAATGGATCAAGGCGCGGCGGAAATACCGGAGAGAGAACGCACGGACGGAGTTCTTTTCTCAGATGGAGCAAGAGCAGTTCCAGCGGGAGGAAGATGCCAAATGGCAAGAGAACCGGGACGAGGCCGCGAAGGCGCGGGAGAAGGCATTTCAGGAAACGCGAGCGCCGAACTGGTATGATTTCCTTTGCCGAGAATCAGAACAGGGCAACACGGAAGCCCTGAAGCTCCTGCGCCAGATCAATAAGCGCCGCGACGTGCTGGCCAATAATATCTTGCGGGCCGCAGACTGGTCCGAAGGCAAGACAATCCTGAATGACACCACCAAGAAGTCCGTTAGCAAGTCTGGGACAGTCCGATATTACACAGAGGACGGCGGCGTGGTGGCGGATCGGCCTGACTATGTTGGAGTGCAGGACGTGAGCGTGGGCGCCGCAGCGTTGGCCCTCATGCTGGCCGCCGAGCGATTTGACCGGCCCTTGACCGTCACAGGATCGGACGAGTTCAAGGCAGCGGTGGCAGCAGCCGCCGCCATTCCGGGATCAAAGGTGACATTTGCAGACCCGGAAATGGAAGCCTTGAGGAAGGCCGCCATAGCAGAGCGGGAAGAAGCCCAGAGCCGCTATTCTTCCGAAGCTACCTATTTGTTTGTGCCGCCGCAGGACAAGGCCGAAGCGAAGGAGCTGGGGGCGAAGTGGGATGCCGGGCTGAAGCGGTGGCATGTACCGGCGAAAATGGATCTAGCGCCGTTCGAGAAATGGCGGAAAGTGGACCCCGGCGCAGACCTGAAGGGACCGGGAACGCCGCTTATCGTTCCTTACGACTTCAGGGATTTTGTGAAAGAAGCCGGGGCGCAATGGGATGGCGACAAAAAAGCGTGGACGGTTCCCGCTGGTGTCGATCCTAAGAGCGTCGGCCTTGGGGATTTCGTTGCGGATGCCGGACGCTACAGCAATGAAAAAACCTTCCTTCATGTTCCGATGTCGGACAAGGACGAGGTGAAGGAGCTGGGGGCGCGTTGGGATAAGAACGCCAAGGCATGGTTTGCGCCGCCTTCAACCGATCTTGAACCATTTTCCGATTGGCGGAAATCTGCGGATGATTTGGTATCGGAGCTTGTCGATACGCAAAACGCTATCACTGACGAAATTTCTATAATAAAGAAACATAGGGCTTGGGCTGAAGGTGATGCCGTGGACGGTTCTTATGTTGGCACGGTTCAGCTCACACCCAGACTAAAGGCGATCCTTCTGGAAACGGATGGCGAAGTGATTGTGAAGGCGATTACCCCAGAAGAAGCCGACATGACCGACCAGCTCGCCCATGGGGCGCGGATCAGCATGAACGAGAAAGGCGGCCTTTCCACAGGCGAAAGCCGTAGCAAGAGCAGAGGGCGATAAATGGCGACAACGACAAACATTCCGGCAATGAGGGGAGCGACCCCCAAGAAGGACAACCCATTAAAGCGGCTTCGGCCATTGCTTTTCGTGGGCCTTTTCGGAGCGTCGGCTTTCGGCATTGATGCAGGAGCGAACTACTACACGGCGCAGAGGTTCGGGAATAATCCGGCCTATCTGGGAGCAAAGCAGGGCAAGTTATATCCACCTATGTCGTGGTTTAACTGGCAGCTTCGGCTTGGAGCCTATGACAAGCCGTTTTTTTATTATCTGGACTGGTGCGTGGTTGGCGGTCTGATGGGGGCGGGCTTTATCTGTAGCGGCGGCGCCTTCCTGATGGTTGGTCGCCGTCGCGCAAAGCCACTCGAAGGACTGCACGGCACGGCCAAGTTTTGCGAAACCTTGGACGAGGTGAAGGATACCGGGCTGCTTCTGCCGGATGCCGCCGCCACCAACAGCGTCATGGTAGGAGGCTGGACGGACAAGGATGGCGTGCTGCGCTATCTCCGGCACGAAGGCCCGGAACACGTTATGGCCGTGGCGCCAACGCGATCCGGTAAAGGCGTGGGCTTGATTGTTCCCACGTTGCTGTCATGGGGACAGTCTTGTGTTGTCCATGACATTAAGGGCGAGCTTTGGGAAATGACTTCAGGTTGGCGGAAAAAATACGCCAACAATATCGTGCTGAAGTTCGACCCGGCAGCGGCAGAAGGATCATGCAGTTACAACGTCCTTTCTGAAATCCGCTTAGGGACGCCCTATGAAGTTGGTGACGTGCAGAACCTTGTCACCATCATTGTCGATCCTGATGGGAAGGGCATCGAGGGCGATCATTGGGCCGGTAGCGCCCATAACCTTCTTGTGGGTTTGATCCTCTATAGCCTGCACAAAGCCAAAGAGGACAAGAAGCCGGTGCCGTCCTTATTCGATGTGGGGTGGCGCCTGTCCGACCCAGATCAAAAGGACAAAGAGCTTTGGGAAACCATGCTGAAATACAAGGTTCCCGGCACGGACAAAGTGAATCCTGTTATCGCCCAGACAGCGCGGGATATTCTGTCCCTGTTTGAGAAGGGCGAGGAAGAATATTCATCTGTCCTGTCCACGACTAAGCGTTTCCTGAATATCTATCGTGATCCGGTCATTCAGATGAACACGGCGCGGTCTGACTTTAAGGTTCTTGATCTTGTCAGGTCTGAAAAGCCGGTTTCGCTATATCTGGTGATCCGGCCCGCCGATAAGGACCGCTTGCGGCCAATCGTGCGGCTTCTGGTCAATCAGATCATGCGTGTCCTTACCCGCGACCCGTTGGCGTTTGACGCACAGAACCGGCCATTAAAAGCCCATCCGCATCGTATCCTTATGATGATGGACGAGTTTCCCGCCTTCAGAAAATTGGAGGTCTTTGAAGAAAATATGGCTTACGTCGCGGGCTATGGGATCAAGTGTTACGTGGTCTGTCAGGACTTCAACCAGCTTTGGAAAGAGTACGGAGAAAACGAGGCTATCACGTCCAACTGTCATGTGCGGGTGGTGTACGCTCCGAACCGGCAGGAAACAGCGGAGAAAATCTCCGAAATGACCGGGACCATGACGGTAAACGCCGAGACGGTTTCAGAACATGCCAAGCAACTCGGCATGACCGACAGTATCAACCGCTCTTATGAGAACGTGCAGCGCCCACTTATGACGCCGCATGAAATCTCGACCATGAAGGCGCCAAGGAAGAATGAAAAAGGGCTGATCGAAGAAGCCGGGGAAATGCTGGTTTTCGTGGCTGGTCATAACCCGATTTACGGAACGCAGCCGCTTTATTTCCGTGATCCGGCTTTCTCGGAACGGTCCATGGTCAAGCCGCCGAAGGTGTCAGACGTGATCCGGCAGCACGATGCCCCGCAGACCACACGCGCCCCCAGCTCCTTCAAGGTGGTGTCATGATCGGGCCGACGCTGGCCGCCTGCGCGGCTTTTGTCGCTCCGGCCACGCTGGACGCGGTGGTGCAGGTCGAGAGCGGTGGCAATGAACTGGCAATCAATGTCAACGGCCTGAAGCACAATCCGCCCCGGCAGACGAGCCGGGCGGAAGCCATTGCCACGGCAAAGCTATGGATCAAGCGAGGATATAGCGTCGATCTTGGATTGATGCAGGTGAACAGCCGAAACCTTCACGGTCTGGGGCTGACCGTGGAGCAGGTTTTTGAACCCTGCGCCAACATCCACGCCGGGGCGTTGATCCTGTCCGAAAACTATTCCCGCGCATTGCGCCAGACTAGCGGGGGGCAGGATGCGCTAAAAGTCGCGCTTTCCTACTACAACACAGGTTCCCCGGATCGTGGCTTTTCCAATGGCTACGTGGCTCAATACTTCATTGCCACAAGCCCCGTTCTGATCCGCCATTGGGCCGACACGAATGGCGTAGGAAAGCGGCCCGGCAATCCAAATCCGTTCATAGCTGATACGGAAGTTTCAATTCCTGACAGCTATTTTCAGGAAGTCGCAGATAAGTCGTCAGATAAATCAGCCCCCACAGGGAAGGGGGCTTAATAGTCGGGCGGGAGCTTTGGAATACATTTAGAATATAGCTCATAACATGCTCTTGAGCGTTATTCTGATTGTTCCAGAAAAAGGGCTTTTTCCTTGTACTGGAAAGCAATAACCGCCAAAATAGGCAGGTAATCAAAAGGGGTTACAACATGGAACGCATCACAACGAATATTGACGAAATCCGGGTGCCGGGCGTGGTGGCGGAAGTCTCACGCGCCGAAGCCATACAACAAGGCATTTTTGAAGAAGATGCCGTGAGCCTGTTGGAAGCCATGGGCGCCAACATCGACTTGGTTGGGGAGGTGGAAGATGGCAACGACCGATAAGGATTATGCGGAGAAGGTTGCCAATGCGATCATTGAGCAGCTCAAGGAAGGGACGGCGCCGTGGCAAAAGCCATGGAGCGGCGGGCAGAAGTTTGCGCCGCATAATCCCGTTTCCGGTGTAACCTACAAGGGCGGCAATGCCCTGTATCTCATGGCCCGCCAGCAGGAATCAGGATATTCCGATTCACGCTGGTTGACCTATCAGCAGGCGAAGGAGCAGGGCGGTCAGGTCCGCAAAGGCGAGAAGGGGACAGAGTGCCGCTTTTGGCAATGGTCCCAGCAGCGCACAGTCAAGGACGAGCAGGGCCGCCCCGTCCTCGATGCAGAAGGGAACGAAGTTAAGGAAACAGTGCGCCGTGATCGGCCTCTAGTTCGCTCTTTTGTCGTTTTCAATGCGTCCCAGATTGACGGCCTGCCACCGGCACCAGACCGGCCACAGGCGCCGGAATGGGAAGTAAACGAGCGGGCAGAGGCCATCCTGAAGAACAGCGGCGCCAAGATAGAACATCACTTCAAAGATGCCGCGTTCTATCGGCCCGGAGAGGATAAAATCTATCTGCCGGAAAAGGGACAGTTTCAGGATCAGGCAGGATATTACGGGGTTGCTCTGCACGAGCTGAACCATTGGACAGGCCACCCCGACCGGCTCAATCGTGACTTGGCCCACCCGTTCGGTTCTGGTGGATACGCCAAGGAAGAACTACGGGCAGAAATAGCCTCTCTCATGCTGTCCGACGAATTGGGAGTGTCCCACGATCCTGACCAGCATGTGGCTTATGTCGAGAGCTGGATTAAAGCCCTTCAGGACGATCCGACCGAGATTCTTAGGGCTTCAGCAGACGCCCAGAGGATCACCAATTTTGTCTTGGCGTTCGACCCGCTGCGCCAGCAGCAGGAGCAGACCCAGACAGCAACCATGACGCCGAACCGGCCCGCACAGAAAGCGGAGGAAAAGGCCATGCCGAAAGTGGAAATCCCGCAGACCATTGACGGGCAGGTGGTGGAGCTTGGAAGCCGCCTTGGAGTGGATCAGCTTCTTACAACCGGGGCGGCCATCTATGCCCGTGACATGGCCGGGATCGTGGACAAGCAACAGCCGCAACAGGTCGATGGGCTGGACGGTCGAGAAATATCGGACCTTCTTTCTGACGGCCAAAAACTCGATTGGGATACGCACTATTCCGATGATCCGCAGGCAAGACAGCACGGCGCCGACCGGATTAAAGCCGTCAAAGACGCGCTGACGGCCTACAGCCAGCAGGGCGAGCAGCAAACCGGCGTTGCATCCGAAATCTGGCGCCGTGTCGTAAAGGACAACACACGACCGGACTGGTACGTGGAGCCAACGGAAGAAGCGATTAAGACAGTCGATGCAGCCAGCAGCATCGCCACAAGCAGCGAGCTTTCCATAAGCGAACGGAAGGCCGCCGAGCGTGGGGAAAGACTGGCACACGACTACGGGAAAGAAGGCGGTGATTTTCTCTCTGCCATTTGGGAGGAAGTGACACGAGGCCAAGAGCCAAAGCCGGAAACCCCGGCATGGTTTATCCCGGCTGAAGAACGGGACCACCCCTTGGCCCGGAAAGTGACGCAGGACGCGCCAATGAGCAGCGCCTTGATGGACGAGCTTGCCGCCGAGCTGGTGGCCAGCACACCGGGGCAGGTGGCCACGCAGGACACGCCGCTTGTCACAGAGTTTTCCGACCGGGCAGAGCTGAAGGAGCTGGGGGCGAAGTGGAACCGTGACGATAAGGTGTGGTTTGTTCCTGCCGGAACAGACCTTGCACCGTTCGCTAAATGGCTTCAGCCAGCAGAAGAAGCGCAGGAGCAGGCACAGACCCAGCCCCTTATCAGCGCGACAGATACCCAGCTCAACACCAAGTTTTCCGACCGGGCAGAGGTGAAGGAGCTGGGGGCGAAGTGGGATAAGGACGCCAAGAAATGGACTGTTCCAGCCGGGACAGACTTGCGCCCCTTCAGCAAATGGCTTGAGCAGGACGCCCAGACACAGCCAGCGGCACAGAAGGCCCAGAGCGGTTATGTAGGCCGCCCGGTCGAGGTTCCAGAAGATCAGGCCGCCCGGCAGGTGGCTACACAGGACACGCCGCTAAATGTCCACATTTCCGAGCGTCACGACGCGAAGGAGCTGGGGGCGCGGTGGAATCGTGACAACAAGTTTTGGTACGTGCCAAAGGGCAAAGACCTTGCACCTTTCGCCAAGTGGCTAGGCGGCAAGACCGCGAGCCAGACCACGGAAGCAGACCGGGCCGCTAACGCGGTGGACGAGCTGGCGGACGTGCTGAAGCAGGCCGGGTTCAAGTTGAAGGGACCGCCGAAACTGGATGGCGTCTTGCACCGTGTTCCGGTGGAAGGTGACAAAGGCCACGAAAAGAGCGGGGCATATAAAGCCTATTCTGATGGCCGCCCGGCTGGCTGGTATCAGAACCATAAAACCGGGGAGCGCCAGAACTGGAAATCCCAGCAGGTGACGCACATGACACCGGAAGAACGGGAAGCCCAGAGAGCAGCAGCAGCGCAGGCGAGAGAAGCGCGAGAGCGCGAGACTGCCGCCAAGATGGACCGGACGGCAGCGGTGGCGGGCGACCTTCTGGCAAGCGCCGCGCAGGCATCGCCTGACCATCCGTATCTGATGAAAAAGCAGGTGCAGCCGTTCGGCCTGAAGCAAGCCACAGCCGCGACCGTAGCCATAGCGGACGAGGCTTATGGGAAAGGGGAACACACAATCTCTGAAGGCGATCTTCTGATTCCGATGCAGCAGAAAGGCGACGAAATCAGATCCGTTCAGGTGGTGAAGAATGGAGGCTGGAAAGGCTTTCTGAAGGACGGACAAGTGAATGGCACTTACGCCCTTCTTGGCGAGCTGGGGCCGGACACCAAGGCGGCTTGGGTGGCTGAAGGCTATGCCACTGGCGCGTCCGTGCATCAGGCCACAGGCCAGCCGGTCGCCGTAGCGTTCAACGCCTCAAATCTGACAAACGTGGCCAAGGAAATCCGCGAGCAGATGCCCGATGGAGAGCTTTACATCGCGGCGGACAATGACCGGCACCTTGAACACAAGAACCCGCCACGGCCCAATGTTGGCCGGGAGAAGGGGGAAGAAGCCGCGAGAGCGTCAGGCGGTATTATGGTCCTGCCGACCCTTGGCCCCGATACCGATGGCGTGGATTGGAATGACGTGGCGGTTCATGAGGGCTTGCCGGGATTAGGGCGACAGCTTCAGGACACCTTGAACAACGCCCAGAAGATCGAGGCGAACCGCGACAAGGACCAAAGGCAGCACCCCGACACTCTGGACGAGGTGACGGCCAAGCGGGACACCGATCGGCAAGAGCTGGTCGAGGCTTTCCGTGATTTGCGCGGATCGGCCGGAATTGTGGCTGACAAGGCAAAGACACAGGCGGCCGCGCTGAAGCAGTCGGAAACGGCTTCCGTGCCGACCCCCAAACAGAGCCAGACGCAGACCCAGAAACTAAGCCGGAGAGTCGGGCGATGATGGGCCGTTCCCATGTCCTGATCGGTGTGGGGACGGTTGGCGCCCTTATGGCAGCAGGGGCCTTCCCTTTTGGGAGGGCCGCACTGATCGGCGCCGCGTTAGGCAGTCTCGCCCCTGACATTGACACCCCATATTCAACAATGGGGTGCCGCCTGCCGTTTATCTCTCTGCCGCTTTATCGCCGGTACGGGCATCGGACTGTTACCCATGCCGCGCCCGGCCTGATGGTGGCGACAGGGCTGGCCGCAGGCATGGAATATCTGGCCGTCTGGTCTGGGGTGGCGTTTCTGATTGGCTATGTCCTGCACATCGTTGCCGACCTTCTGACGAAAGAAGGGTGTGCGGTTCTGGCGCCAATGAAGAAGAAACGGTTTTACTGGTGGCCTAGCGTCAAGACAGGAAGCCTTGGGGAGACGGTGACAGTATTTGTCATTCTGGCCGGTCTGGGAGGGCTGACCTATGCCCTTAATCCCTTGGCGTTTAACCCCGGCCATGCCGGGGCTGTTATCGCTCACAAGCTACAAGGCTCGATCATCAGGGCGAGTTAATTTTTTTCGTAAGAAATGAGAGGCAGCGACGGAGACGGGGCGGGTGCATAAACCCGCCCCGCGTTGTTTTGACGGGCTGCAAAAAGCCCATGCAGGGCAGGAAGGCACAGAGCCGCCAAGATAAACTGTTCTCCGCCCACAAGCAGACCCTTCAGCGGATCACCCATGACGAGGCAGGAGATAACCGTCATGATCCAGCCGAGCGAGAGGGCGCAGAGCAGAATACTAATCACCACGAAGGCGATGCAGCGGCCCACAAAGCCAATCGCTGTTCCGATCCAGCGGAACAGTTGAACATAAGCCCGGAAGGTGCGGCGGATCACGTCGATCATGACTTAACTCCTGTCAGAATAACCTAATCAGTAGCCGTGGGGTTTCCAACCAGAAACGAGAACCGGCTTTATCCCGTTTCGGATTCCACTGGCCGGAACAAAGCCGAAGTATCTTGAATCGAACGACTTGGGAGAATAGTCGGACAGTAGGAAGATGGCACCCGCTGGAACGGTATAAATCCCGTATGGAACGGGCTGAAGCGGACGGCCAGCACTGTCACGAGTGGCCGGGCCGGTCTGGGACACGAAGGCACCATTCACCAGAACGCCGGTTGTGCTGATCGTCACGGTATCACCGGCCACAGCAGCAACAGGCTTGACCAGTGGCGCGAGGTTGCCGGGGCAGGAGCCGGGCAGAATGTAGCTTCTGGCCTTGGCGGTCGATATTTCGGGAGCATCAGGGGGGACGCACACGCTCACCATGTCGCCGCGCTTGATGGTCCCGGCTGGCACTTCCTTCCAGACCCCCATGGGTTCCGATGGAGAGACGTTGAAGCGGTATCCCGCTTGATCCATGGCGACACCGCAGGCGCCAAAGAGAGCCAAGGCCCCAACAGTCAGGAGCGCACGGCGGCGCCAGACAGAGGCGCGAGAGACGCCAAGGGAAGGGGCTTTCATGGTGGTGGTGGTCATTTTTTCTCCGGTTTCGTTGGCTGTTAGTGGCTTGGGTTGGCTTAGGATCGAAAGGGCCAGGTCTAAACACCTGTCCCGTTGTTAGGGGCTTCGGCACTGGCCATGATCCGGCTGACCGTGGGGCGGGAAACCTTGTGGACTCTGGCCGCTTCGGCGCGTGTCATGCGCCCGGTTGAGACGGCCTCAATGATGGCTTGGCGCTGTATCTCATTCAGGGCGGTAGGGCGGCCCATCTTCTTCCCCCGCTGGCGAGCGCGGGCCACGCCTGCCTTGGTGCGTTCCGTAATCAGGCCCAGCTCATATTCCGCCACGGCGCTAAGGATATGCAGGACTAGCTTTCCGTGGGGGCCGCTTGTGCCTAGCGTCGGTTCCGTTAGGGACGTGACACCAGCCCCCTTCTTGGCGATCCTCTCCATTATTGAAATCATGGTCAGGAGCGTTCGACCGAGACGGTCCATTTTCCACACCATGACTTCATCCCCGGCCCGCAGGGTTTGAATCAAAGCATCAAGGCCGGGACGAGCTGACCGCGCCCCGGAAATCTTGTCCTCAAAGACTTCCTCGCATCCGGCAGCACGAAGGGCGGACACCTGCATGTCCAACGACTGTTCATCACGGGAAACCCGCGCATATCCGATTTTCATTCCCTGACCGGCTTTCCGTGGGGTGCGTGAGGCAAAGAGGGTTTCCGGCCCGTCACAGGCCACGCCTTTCCAAAACTCGGCATCATTGGCCGTCTGGGTGAAGGCGAGGTTTTCCGCTTCTGCACAGTCCCAATGCGCGGTCTGATCCGTGCGGATGAAAACCAAATCTTTCTTTACGCCAATGGGTTTTCCGCACAGGACGCAGAGAGAAGGCGGCACTTTACGAGGCATTATCTAGCCCCTGCTTCAGTCGTTCGGCCAATGCGCTGACAGAGGCGATTTCTTTTTCTAATGCCTCGCGTCTTTTGGGGAGTTTTGTAGCGTTCAGCCTTTTGAGTTGGCGCTTTTCCAGATCAGAAAGCAGGTTGATGTAACACCCTGCTTCTGTATCTGTCAGAAGATTGGGATAGCTTTCTTCCTTGTCCCCTCTGAATCGAACGTCAATTTCAATGCGAGCCATAAGGCTCTTGAGGGATTTAATTTCCGCATACCCAGCCATGTGACGAGCGGGTGACTTGTCTTTGCGGATTTTACCCAGACGCAAAGCCGCAGCATCATGAACGTGCTGATATTCCTCAATGGTGAAGCTGCAATGTATCGAAGTCATGCGGTTTTCGATCTCCGTCATATTCCATTAACGCGGAGAAAAGCCCGCTTCAGTCAGGGCGCGGCGTAGCTTATCCAAAGCCGCTTCGGCTCCGGCCTGTTCGCTTGGCGTCACAAGACCAAGACCGCCCGACTGTATCCCCAGATCATGGCCGGAAAGACGCTTGACCAGTTGCGCGAAGTCCCACGCTTCCGCGTCAGTGAGGGCGAGGTGAAGATTATGGTTCATGGTGTTGGTCGCTTTCATTTCACAGGCACAGCAGGATAGAGCCTTTCAAAAACGGTCAGTTTTGAACGCGGCCACTAAGCAACGGCGGCCCGTGGGTTTTACTGTTTCATAAGTCTGTTTCAAAAGTCAATACTTTTGAACGTAGGTTTTGAACGCCAAGGACAAAAAAAAGAGCTGACCGGGGCCAGCTCTCTAGTGTTGCGTTTTGGTGTCCTGTCAGAACCAGAACCGCGCCCCACGGAAAAAATGCACTATGCGGCGGAATAGCCCTGAAGGGGTTGCGTGGATATGTAGCCACCTATCTCCTGCCTGCTGCATGTAGGCCGGGATTTCGTCTTTATCTAGGAACTCGACCCCTTGCGCGGTCAGGTTGGAAACCACGAAAGAGCGCCATTCATCACTGGCCGCGTTTTCTTTCGTGGGGATCACCGCATATCCGCGCAAATGCGAATACTGCTCCGGCCACTCTTTCAAATTGTCCCCAAGGCTATGAAGGCTGGCCTTGTAGCCCCACCCATATCGGCTTGGTAGAAAACGAACGCTGCATGTCTGCATTTTTCTTTCCCCAGAAAAAGAAAAGCCACCAGTTGGCGGCTTTTCGACGACATTAAGGAACGGTCCCATAAATTGCCTGTATCAGACTGACCCACTGAATATTCATGGCAGCGCCGGGACATTCCATCAGATACCTTTGACGGGCCGCATAAGTCCGGCCCGCATCGTATCCCCAGAAGTTAAAGCGGATGATTGAAAAGTATTTGCTGATCGGGCTTCCGCATCCACCGGCAGGGCTTCCATTTCCCACCATGCCCGACATGCACACGAGCGTTTCACACGAGCCAGCACGAGCAACGCCCGGCATACTGATGCCGAGAACGGCGCAAAGCGCCGCCCCGGCTGCTACAAGACGAATACGGCGCATTTACTTCCCTTTCACTTGCTAACGGCGACTTGGTGCAATGTTCCATTGCCCCAGCGGTCTTGATAGGCAGGAAGAACCATATCCTTCCGCACCATGATATTGAACTCATATCCGGGGCGAATGGTAATCGTCGGCGGAATGTTAAGGCCACGGCGGGCAATTTCCATTCCAACTTCCCCCATTTGCTGCCCGGTCTGGGCGGCAATGATTTGCTGGGCGTTGTATCCGTTGGTGTTGGTTCCACCCCCCAGAGAATTAGAGCTTTGGGAGAGCTGGACGGCAGAGCTGAAGGCCGCAGCCATCAGGGCGTTCCCCCAAACCCGCATCCAGTGGTTATTCACCTGATCCTCAAAGCCAGCATTGCCAGCCATGTCCGCGCCTTCCATTTCCCCCAAGTCGATAGAGCTTTGATCGGGGAAGATGATGCGCGTGAAGGCGACTTCAATTCGCGTCTGGCCATAGGCTGCCACGCGGTTGAAGCCGCCAACAATGAACGACCCTTGAGGGATCAGAACCGTGTCACCCGTTGCGCTGTCATAGACGTTCTGTTTTACCTGCGCCTTAATCATGCCCGGCACATCGCTGTTGATGCCGCCGATCAGGGTGGCCGGGATGACTGATCCTTGTTTCACTTCCAGAGCGTTACGCGCCCCGGTGCGATAGGCGCCAAGGTAATCAGAATCGGTCGGGTTCTGGGGGCTTCCCCCAATGCCGTCTTTCGCGCTCTTGGAGCTGGCAACGGCCTTGTAGAGTGAATCAATGTCGCCCGTATCTTTCCCCTCGCTGCCATCCTTCAGGGCTTGGTTAAGCTCTTGCGCCCGCTGTTCCCTCACCTGTTCCTGTTCCTGAAGGAACTGCCCCCATTGCTGGGCGTAAGGATTGACCGGCTGTTGCCCCGGCATGGTGCCGTTGGTGGATGGCGAGACGATTGGCGCGGCCCCTGCCGTATTGGTTGAAGCCGATCCCGCACCGCCCGGTGGCACTTTAGGCCCACGGATGGCCGTATGCTTCGGGTGCCGGAATTGCGATTCAGGCACATCCCCAGATGCGGCGTTCTTGTCCATAACTTCACCGCCCACACTTGAGGCAGCATTATCAGCCGCTTTGTGGTGCGCCGTATAAAGCACAGTCCCCAAGATCACGGAGCCAACGGCGGTTCCGATAATCAGGGGGATTTTATTGACCTTCTTAACGCCTTTTCCCCGCGCAGGAGGCGGGGTAACTGGACGCAGGACGGACGGGGTTTCATTGGGATCAAGATTGTTTTTCTTAGCCATGTCTCACCCTTTCTTCAGATCCGTTTTGGTGGCGTCCGTCATGGCGTTCCCCCGTCAAAAACGGCGAACGGTCCCGCAGGGACCACGTTGCCGGTGGCGTCCGTTCCGTACCAGCGCGAGACCGTGCGGCCATCCAGAATAATGCGGGCCGTGGCCCCTGCCCCGTCCGGCTCGATCAGATACCGCAGCTCATGGGCGCCGACCGGGCGCGTCGGCCCGTCAGGAGCTACAGCAAAGCCCCGCTGACGCAGGGCGTTTTCCAGAGCCAGCCCCGTAACTTCCTTGGCGTTCCCTGAAGGCCGGACCCACACCGTCGATTTACCGGGAGGGAGAACCGTCACCACATACCCGGCCACGTCCTTAGACACAGCCGCCACAGCGGCGGGAGATACCCGCCCGGCATAAGAGGCATAGGGATCAATCGTGGTGCAGGCGGACAGGCCGCAGAGCGCAGCCAGAGGGAGAAGGATTTTCTTCACTGGAAATCCCCCTTGTGTTCGATCACCACCCGTTGCTTGTCGCTGCCAACGCCCACGACCAGCTCCGCACGGTCAAAGAGCTTATCGACCACATAGGTATCCCCTTCCTTGCGGTAATTCACGATCTGGCCGGTAGGAGAGGAAAACCATGTGCCGTCATGTGCCAGTGTCAGCAGGCTAGGCGCATCCTGCGAACGCATCCGGTTCGGGAACTGGATGAACGTATGCACCCCGTCACTGTAGGCGCGGAGAGGACGCCAAGAAACATGGGCGCCGGTAATGCGGTAATTAAAATCAAGCTGCGAGATATTCCGGCCAGACGGGAGAGTGTTGTTTTCCCGCGTTTCCTGCTCCTTGGCGTAGTAGTCCCGCCATGCGGCTTCCGCTTCTTCAGGATAGCGAAACTCAGCAATAGCCATTGCACGAGCTTCAGACTGAACCGACACAAGACGGACGGAATAAACCCGCTTGTTTGTCATGACGGCCAGAGTGGTCCGCAGGCCCGCATCAGTGGGCTTAATGACCAGAATGGTCTGATCCTCACCGGATACCGTTGGCGTCACCTTCCACCGCGTAGTGTCACCATTCTGAAGGCCGTGAGGAAGGACGCGCTCACCCGGTTCCAGCTTCAGAAGGCAAACCGTGAGCGGAGCGCACACGATGGACGGTTGAGTGGCGCCATAGGTAAACAGCACCGCGCCGTTGTCGCCGGTTGCGGGCATGGAATTACGAGCGCGCCATTTGTGCGTGATGGTCTGCCCTGCCCGTTCCTTGTCCGTCAGAGGGACAGGGGCTTGGCTGATCGGATTGACCACAGGCGGCGGCGTGATCGGAAAGGCCGCACCATTGGCCGGGTTGGACGGATCGGCACCCACCACATTCGACGCGGGAGAGTTGGGCTGAACACGCGGGCTATTGTCGCCATCATGATCCAGCCGAGCGGCCACGTCAGGGGGGACTTGCCCCAGCATCGGATTGCCAACGCCAAGCATGGGGTTAGACACGTCAGCCGGGTTAATCGGCGGGACCACCTGTTGAGCATGAGCGCAGAAAGGCGCAGACAGCGCCGCGCCAAGGAACAAATAAGCAGCAGTGTTTTTCTTCATCTTGAACCTTCCGGGCGGCTTTAGGACTGCTTCGACCAAGAATAATTGGTGATAAACAGGCCGATAGGATTGATTGAGGCTTTTGGGTTGTTCAGAGGAACCGGGTTCTTGGTGAATGTGATGTTTGCGGTCCAGTGTTCAGGAACCGACACAGAGCCATCCGCCAAGGTAATCTGTTCATCCCAAGTCACTGTCCAAGTGTGACTTGTGGACTCATTGCCGACCGGCAGGGCGTTCATGTTGAACACGTCAACCGTCTGCTTTTCCGCCAGCTCGAAAGGCTGACGTTCGCCATACCATTCCGTTAGCGTCCGATAGGCCGGAGAGGCCCGGTCAAGGAAGGCGTAAACATGGTCGATATAGTGACGTTCCGCTTTCGGATCACTTAGGATCGACCGGGCATCCCTCACCCACGTTTCTAATGCCCCTTTGATGATAAGGGGATTTTCCGCGCTCATGGTCTGGGGGACACCGCTGAAAACGGTTTGACCCAGCTTATCGACCTGCACAACGTAAGGCACGGTTTCGGCTTTGTTGGCGAGGTGCCAGTTAATTGCGATCAAGCCGAGCGATACGAGAACGGAACCACAGGCGACAAGGCGCCAGTTTTTCGCGGCCACGATGTAGCTGCCATATCGTTCGGCATATTCCTGCCGGGCGTGCAGATAAGGATTATCTGCCTTCCCCTGCTGTTGCTTCTTGGCGTCCTTCATGCGAACTCCCTTTGTTAGCATATATGACAAATTACCAAAAAAAATCCGTCCCACACAAGGACGGATTTCTGCCAATTCGATAAAGATTTAAGAAATGCGGTTTTCTTCCACTGGCCCGCCACTATTTGCGGGCTGGGGCGGCGGTGTTTCTCTGCTTCTGGCGATGTAATGAGCCACCCGGCCCCCAAGTGTTCCGCCCCGGATGCCCGTTCCGGTCATGCGGCCATAAACCTCACTCTTGAGGCCCTGACCGAGCGCCCGGCCAATCTGACCAAGAGCCACGCCGGTTTGGGCGGCTGGGCTTCCTTCGCTGCCACCCATACGAGCCGCACCGGCTTCCGTGCTTCCTGCGCCGGTTCCACCGCCACCAGCTCCGCCAGCCGCACCGCCTTCCGCTCCTGTTGTACCAGCCCCGGCCATGGCGCCCGCGCCGTCTGCCGCGCCACTGGCGGCCTTGTAAGCCGCAGCGCCAGCCATACCCACGCCAGTAGCAGCCAAGGCCGCCGTAGCGGCGGCTTGCGTTATGCTCTTGAGTCCTTCCGCTGCCGTGGAGCCAGTCGCGGCGCCGGAAATGAACTGTTGCGCCAAGTTAGGAAGCTGCCAAACAATCATCACATAGATGAATACACCGGCCAGAACTTCAAAAACGGACGTATCCTTGGTGTAGTCCAAGGACGCCCAGCTATTCATGACCGTCCAGCCCACATCAATCAGCGTGTACATAATGAAAATCTTGGCACCCACGCTCATAGACATCATGAGCGCCTTATTGGCAAAGTCGCGGGTCCATTCCGATCCGCCAAAGCCAGTCATAAGAACGCCTGCCGCGATCAGGATATAAGATTCACAGAGCGCCACAATGATAAGGGCGGCCACCCAGCCGAAGCACAGAGAAATAGACAGAGCGCCGATGCCATAGACAATGGCGGAAATCGGATGCGTCACGCTGGCATTGGCGTACATGATACTTGCGATTTTCAGGCCGACCTGAAAGACATTTGACGGGCTGACGCTGGACGCCGTTGCCACCTGCTTGAAACTGTCAATTATCAGCTCACTGAAATTGTAAAAGTTCTGCATGATCCAAGCATATATTCCGACAAACAGGATTTGCCGGACAATGTGCGCCGCCCACTCCTGAATATCGCCATGACCCAGAGCGAGCTTAATGCTGGACGCCGAAAACTGGATGGCCGCCAAAAGCCAAAACATATCCGCCGCGTACCGGATGCAGTTTTGGGCCAATGTTGTCCCGGCATCACGATAAGGCTGGGCGATTGAATCAACGATACCCGCAGCCATTGCGTGGTCTGTTACCAGCAGGCCGCCAACGGCCAGACCAACGCCAAGAAGGGATTTCCACCGCATCAGTATTTTGCCCCCCCTGTTGTGCTGATCGTGTTCGGATCAACTGTTGATTGCTTCTGGAAGGCATCAGCCGCAGCATGGTCTTGCTGTTGCTGGACGCTTCCGCGCTCGATCACGGCAACGGCACCAACAAGGGCCAGGACGCCAGCCGCGATAATCGCCAAGAGTTTCGTTTTCATCAGTACGTGTTCCCCCCTGTTGTGCTGATCGTGTTCGGATCAACCGTTGATTGGCGCATGAAGGCATCCGCAGCGGCTTGCCTATCGTTCTCGACAGCGGCTTGCGTGGCCATGGTCTGGGCCTGCGCCGCGTTGAGCTGTTGGATTTTCAGGAGAGAGGACGCCATTTGTCCCTGAAACTCATTGGACACCTGCAAGGCTTGGTGAGTGCCTACCGTGCTTTGCGCCTGATTCTGGGCCGACTGCACAGCATTTGCATCAGTTCCGTATTGGCTATTTTGCCGGTCCAAAAGCTGTTGAAGCGCCGTGAGCTGACTGCCCACGGCGGCATTGGATTGCTGTAGCTGCCCCTGAAGCGAGCTATATTGACCAATCGGGAACTGACCTGATTGCAGGCGGCCTATGGCCCCGGAAAGCTGGCCGTTGGTCAGGGCTTGAGCAGAGCCTAGCTGTTGCAGCTCCGACAATGAACCAAAGCCGTTCGAGTAGAACATGCTTTTAAGGGCTTGGAGCTGATAATACTGGTTTTGCAGCGAAGCAGCCATGTCTAGGAGCTGCTTGGCCCACTGTGCAACCGTGGTGGTTTCTTGGCTGCATGTCGGGCAGACAGTAGCAATCTGGGCATGGGCTGGCGTCACATAGGACGCCAAGGACATGCCCGCAACAACCGCAAAGAAAGCCTTTTTCATCGCATGTTCTCCCGTTCGGCCAGCTCAACGGCCTGATAGACTTCTGACAAAATGGTGGAGCAATCGCGGCGCTTGGCCCATTCCAGAGGCCACTTGTCTCCGTATTGCTCCGAGAGGTGCCGCATGTTGTTCACGTCCTCTTTCGAGGATGCGCCAACAAAAGACAAAGTGAGCGGACCAAGCCCCAGATCAATCAGCCGCTTCCCGTCAAAACTGTTGACGTAATACTGCCGCTGACGGGTGGCGTTGGCGATTATGTCCAATTCGGTGTCAGAAAATCCGAACTCCCGATAAACGGCGGCAATGTTCGGGTTTTTCGCTTCCGGGTTGGGAAGAAAGACCTTTGTTGCACAGGATTCCACCAGCAGCGGCAAGAACCCGGAGCTAACCGCATCCGTCAGGCTTTGGGTCGCCAGAATGACGATGCAGTTGGCTTTCGCCAGAACGCGGAACCATTCCTCTACCTGCTTCCGCATGTCCTCATCCTTCAGGAGAGTCCATGCTTCATCAATAACCAGCATTGCGGGCTTGCCATCCAACGACACAATAAACCGTTGAATGATGTAGCTCATTGTCGGAATGAATATCTTGGCGTCTAGGCGCAGCAAGTGTTCGATTTCAAAGACGCGGAACGTGGCATCATCCAGACCGTCCACCTGTTCGTCCAGCAGGTGGCCGCCCGCCTTGCCGAGCGTGTAATACTGCATTGCCGCCCGCACGTCCTCGTCCTGCACGGCGCTACAGAAATGGGTGATCGACCGTTGATCCTTTGGCGCTGATACGAGCTGATTGATTGCGTTCTCAATCTCACGCACCTGATGCGGCACAGGGAGCTTGCCGGTCTGAAGGCTAAAGCACTTCTCGACCCACGAGACGGCCCAGCCGCGATCTTCTTCCGTGTCAACATGAGACAAAGGCGCAAACGCCAAAGAAGAATCATCGGCACCAACATCGTAGTGCCGGGCGCCAAACTCCGGTCCCACAGCAGTCGTCAGAGCATACAGAGAATTGCCCTTGTCGAAGGCCGTAATTCTGGCACCGGGGTAACGGCGGAACTGCGCCACGCAAAGCGCCAGCAGCGTCGATTTACCCGCACGAGTAGGCCCAAGGATCAGGCCATGGCCGAGCTGGCCCACATGCCAGTTAAACCGGAAAGGGGTGCTGCCCGTGGTGGCGGCCAAGAACAAAGGCGGGCTATTAGGCGGATAAAAGTCACATGGGTTTGTGTCCCGGCCCGGCCAGACAGACGCCAAGGGAAGCATGTCGGCAAGGTTGAGTGTGTGCATGAGAGGGCGGCGGACGTTCTGGATCGTATGACCGGGCAAAGAACCAAAAAACGCTTCAACGGCGTTGATCGTCTCGACCCGGCCACGGACACCGCGCCGCTTCATTTCATTGACGATCTTGATGGCTGATTCTTCCGTGTCGTCTCGGTCCTCGCCCATGAGGATAATGACCGGCGTATAATAGCCGAACGTCACCAAGCCACCTTCCGCTTGAGACAGCGCCGTCTGGGCTTCAGCCGCCATTAACAGTGCGTCCTCATTGACCGGGCCGCTATTCGTTTTGAAAACCTGCGAGAAGAAACCACGCTGTTTCATCCGCCACGCTTTGCGAAACTTATTGAGGTCAGCCGTGGACTGGTGAGAGTCCATGAAGATGAACCGGCTTGACCAGCGATACCGCACGGCCATGCCTTCAAGCATGTCCATAAGGCCGGGGTAAGATTCTGCCGGATAACCTTCAAGGGCCACGGCATAAATGAAGTTGTTTCCGATCTTGGGCGTGATGCCGGTCCAAAATTCGTCAGCCACCAAGTAGCTGTCCAGATAGCCACCAGACGGCGGCACATTCACCGGGTCTGTTTCACCAGTCAGGCAGAATGAAAGATAGTTCAAGAGCTGATCCCGCAGGATTTCCCGCCCTTCTTCATTGGTATGCGTGTAACTGCCAAGCCGCCGCATTTTCAGGACACCGGAAAGCGCCCCTTCCAGCTCGTTAAGGCTTAATTGAAACCGTGCCAAAAGCCGCATACCCGGATCAGTTTCGGCAGCATCATCATCATAGAGATAATCAGCGATTTTTGTTTTGTTGTACGAAGGGGGCAAATACGAAACAAGCAAGACCTGTTCCGTCACATACAGATTTCCGCGACTTTCAAACTGGCGGCGCCGTTCTTCATCTATCGCCAAGGTGACAGGATCGGGGAAGTAAGATTCTTCCGGTTCCGGGTAGTGCGGGGCCGGAACGCGGGCGGAATCAAACCAGCAAGCCCACCCTGACCCCATGCGGGCAAGAGCAGCGTTGACGATACTGGTCTGATAGTTTCTTTCGTTCGGGGACGCTGCCCCCATATCTTCGCCGCGATAGACCCACCCGGCCAAGAGGGAACCATCCTTGCAGAGCACAACCCCGTCCTCAACAAGAGACCCCCAATTCAGCAGATCGGCCAAACCCTTGGCGCCAGAACGAAACTCCTTGAGGTTGAGCATAGTCAGCCTTTCCAGTCGCGGACAGTAATGGGGGAGCAAGCCCCCCATCCTTTCCTTAGTGTTTGCAGGTAAAACGTGAACGCGGAAAATAATAACCGCGATATTTAACGGAGCGGAGATAAATGCCGATCATAAACGGATCAGATTTTGCCATCATCCGAAGGTAAAAGATTCCGGCGATCCAAAGAACGCCGGAAACTATAATTGCCACCAAGTTCATAGACGTGACGGCAAGGCCGACCGAAATCATAATCAGCATTAACACCGGCACCCGTTCTCCCCCCATAAGGAGGTTAGGGCGATGAAGCGCCCTATAGATCGGGGTGTGTCGCAGCATTACATCACCGCGCCATTGGTAAAGAGCGACGAATAAAGCGAAGTCGCCAGAGCCATACCCGCAATAACAAGGATCAGGTAAATGATACGGCGGGAAAACTCTGTAACCTCACCGCCCCAAACCAGTGTTGCACAGGCGGCCACCAGTGAGACGATAGAGATACCGTAAGCAACTGGCCCTTTCATGCTGTTGAGGAAGGTGGTCAGGGGGGTTTCCCATGGCAGAGAGCCACCCCCTGACGATGCAGCCGCAAAGGCTGGATGCGTGGACAGGAAGGCCGCACCAAAGAGAACGGCAAAAGATGCCATCACCTTGAGCAAGGCCCTGTTTCTCCCATGTAGGCCCAAGGCGGAAGCCGCAGGCCGCTTCGATGTGTTCATACAGATTATTCCTTGTCTGGTTTGTGCAGATTCTGGACCTTGTATTGGCCCCCCTCATAGCCGTTCACAGCCATCAGGCCGTTGACGACTCTCCCTTTCGGTGTGCGGCCAATGTTGACAATGAGCTGCACCGCTTCCGCGATCAGATCATTCATTGGCGTAGGCACAGCCTCAAGAAGCAACTGCTCAAGGCGCAGGAGCGCCCCCTTGTCCCCTTTCTTGGAATGGCACGAACCAAACCCGCCGGGGTGGTCCGTGGTCCATGCCTTCAGGAGCGTATGGGCTTCCTTTCCCCGCACTTCGCCATAGTCAATCGACCCCGGAAAAAGACGCAGGGTTGCCCGGAGCAGGGCGTCACCATCGACCGTTGCTGAAGTCCGCAGCATGACGCAGTTTTCCGCCACGCGCTTCAGCTCCGGGGTATCTTCGATAATGACGCGGCGGCGCGTTGGATGTACCAGCGAGGCATAACCTATGCAGGTATTGAGCAGCGTGGTCTTACCGCTGCCCGTTCCACCGGCCACCATTACGTTGTCAAGGCCCTCAATACGGCGGCAGATAGTATCCCTATCCCACCCCGACATGATTCCGCTCGACACGTATTCGTCAAAGGTAACGACGCGGGAAGTGTGGCGCCGGATTGCGAAAACAGGTTTTGCCACCACAGGGGGAATCAGTCCTTCAAACCGGCTGACCCCATCTAGCGGCATCCTGCCCTCAACAATCGGCTTTTCCTCTGTTGCAAAGGAATCCCAATAAGCCGCTACCGATTTAATGGCCGCTTCAGCCTGAACAGGGGACAAGGTGCCGACCTGTTCCATAGGCTCACCAAGACGCTCCACCCAGAGCCGTTCATCATCGTTCAAAATGATTTCCGTGACTTCAGGTTCAAACAGAAGTTTGCACACAGTCGGGCCAAACTCACGCCGCATTTTCTCAAGCTGGCGTTCTGATCGGCGGTCGCTGCTAGAGCGTTTTGGTGTCATTGCGTCCATAGCCCCTATGTTAGCATTTTATACAAACAAGGGGCTAGAGCTTTTTTGCTACCAGACGCCCAAAACCTACAGTTCGATAACATTATTACAGAACGTAATGTGGCGACCGGTAACAAAAAAAACAGCGGTGGCGGCTGGTTAGCCCTTATTCGGGCTTATCATTCTCTTTTTTGCTGGGAGTGTGTTTTTTTCCCGACACACGCGCGGGCGGAAGCGGCTCGCGGGGTTCATCGACTTCCGGGCTGTATTTCAAGAGCTTCGCCAAGGGGACGCCAAGGACTTTCGCCAGTTCGGCGGCCTTGTCCATGCTGATCCCGGCTTGCCCCCTTTCCATCTTTGAAAGATAGCTGATTACGGTTCCGGTCTGTTCCGATACGTCGCGCATCGAAAGTCCGGCTTTGCGTCGCTCAATCCTGAAGTTGTATCCGAAAGACCTAACTTCTTGAGAGCGCACTTGTACGCCTTTGCGAACCGTCATAACTCGCTGTCACCCCGCGTTTTTTTCGTTCGACTGCATATCCGCAATGTTAGCATATTTGACAACCTTTGAAAGTGTGACCTAATCCTTACGGAGCGTGACCATATCAATATGGCCGGGCCGTGACACTCTAAGTGTCTGACCGAAAATGAGTTGAGTGATTTCAGTGGATTATGATTCATGGGTTTGCGATAACCTGATGAGA
>ERZ746981.266-NODE-266-length-29818-cov-14.713258_pt1 | contig 29818 bp, 17 predicted proteins | sample MGYA00374948_ERZ746981 | MGnify/ENA primary metagenome ERZ746981 (study PRJEB28757, sample SAMN06711160) | food metagenome | host: microorganism | place: China:Harbin | collected 2017-01-30 | study: EMG produced TPA metagenomics assembly of the Analysis of...
GTCTCCGATCGCTTCGTAAGCTAAAATAAAAGCTTGATTTATTTCTACTTTATTCATTTTCATTTATTTTCACGTATTTCATCTCATTCCTTCGGTTTCTTTTCAAGATCCGTGCAAAATACTTCCTCGATCACTCGCTCACACAGTGTGAAAACAGGCCGGCTATATCTATCGCTTCATTCAACTTCATTCAACTTCATTCAGCTATATCTCGACCTATATCAACATCATCTCAACATCATCTCAGCATCATCTTGGTTTCATTCTTGTTCATTCTCTTGTCATAGGCAGACAGCCAAGAATAGCATTGGATTGAGCTTGCATTGCTCACTTTTTATTGGTCTGTACAACTCTCGGAATTTCGTTCGCTTACATCAATACGAGAGCACAGGATCAGAACGTTGGAAGTTACAGTTTCTGCCTTAGCAGTACCAGTTGGTTTTGATAGACCACAACAGGCTTGGTTAGAGCTTAGATATTAGGTATTAGAATATTGATTAGAGCTTAGATAGTTGGATAAGTTCCATTAAGGTATTAACCATTTTGACTAGAGCATCCTGATTAGGGTATTATAGCAACTCTATCAGAGCGTCTTGTTTAGAGCAACTTGATTAGGGTATTTTGGCTAGAACATCTTGATTAGAGCATCTTGATTAGATCCTCTTGACTAGAACATCTTGATTAGATCCTCTTGACTAGAACATCTTGATTAGATCATCTTGACTAGAACATCTTGATTAGATCCTCTTGACTAAATTCAATACCATCCTTATACCCTCTCCGAATAAACCACTGGACATCCTAATTAAACCATCTTAAGCTTCCTGCCGATTCATCATGAAAACTCTGGCACAGAACTTTCACTACACGCAGAATTACAGCAGTGGGAGCCTGGCACGGTCAGCAAGCCGCCGGCTCAAGTCCTTGTCGTCGTCTCCGTCGGCATCGGGCGGAAAAACGGCGTCAACGCCTGTCCGAAAGATCAAGAAGCTGGAGAGAGCACTTAGCAAGTTTGACTCGATCAAGAAATACACAACCACCAAGACAAACATCCTCCGGCTAGTGCTACTCCCGTACTTGAGGCAGAGGCCGAATTTCGGCTCTTCCAGGCTGCAGCCGGCCCCACAGTCGTTTCTGCTTGTTGCTGCATCGTGCAGCGTGCTGATTGGCTGGTGGAAGTCGCTCTTGGCGGCCACAACGGGCCATTTCCAGCAGTTGGTGTCCCTGGACCGCAACTGCTACCTGGAGTGCATCTCGCGGATAGTTTCGCGGCCCGAGTGGGAGGTCTGCCGCACTCTGGGCGACACACCGGGCTCAAAACTGCAATCGCAGGCCGTGCAGCTCGCCCAGACGTACAGTGAGCTCCTGCTGCAGACTTTCGGCCTTGCCGTGGACAGGCTTTCGGTCAAACACGTGTCTGTGGCGGTTTCGGCGTTCGCCGGCAAGATTTTCGCCTACTCCTTCTTCTGGGTGCCTCGTATCTGCCACGGGTTGGCGTTTCTCCTCAACACAAAGGTGAAAAACTACACCCTGGTGCACGACATGTGTGTTTTGGGGCTCCAGCCGGGGCAGCAGGCACTCAGACACTCGCCAGGCTCCCAAACTGCCCGGGAGTCGTTTTTGCAGGCGTTGAAAGACGTCTCGGGGCTCGTTCCCAAGTATATGGGGCCCGTGATGGCGGAAAGCCCCCGAAAAACGCGGTTCCGGGTCGAGGCCGGATTCCTGAACTCGGTGTACCCGCCCAAGGGCAAGATCCAGGGCATCCAGGACACCCGGGGCACCTGGTGTGCTCGCTGGGCATCGCTGGACTCCATCGACGTGTTTTGTTCTTTTTTGCGCCACTACATGCACATCTGCTCGCAGATCCTGCGTTCGAAGCCCGCCTGGGGCACTGACAGCCTGCACACGTGTGCACTACCGGGCATGCTTGTTGTCACCACCCACGTTTATGAGATTTTCGACTGGCACATGCGGACAGGAGTTCGTTCTAACATGCGGGTGCAAACGATGCAACCAATGCGAATGCAATCAATGAAATCAATGCAATCACAATCAATGCAATCACAATCAATGCAATCATTACAATCATCACAATCAACACAATCAATGCAAACGATGCAATCACCACAATCACCACAATCGCCACAATCACCACAATCACCACAATCACTACATTCACATTCACAACAACCAATCCACCAATCCATCCATCCCCCATCCATCCACTCCCCCCACATACAACCATTCTCCGCATCCTCCTCCTTCCCAGTTACATTTTCCAGCGGAATCGCACCCCCCGCTTCTCTCTCCCTCCCATCACCTCCCCTGAAGATCCTCAAAGTCTTGCGAGACCTCATAGTGAACCCAAAGTGCGCGGCAGAATCGATTTCCAGTGGCTGCTTCGTCCGCATGGCCGAAAATGTGCTCAAGATCCTCGTTTGCCAGACCAAAGTCCTGCAGACCGCGTCGGTCGACCGCATACTGCAGCTTTTCGTGAAGTTTGCCCGCACCGTGAAGTGTGAATTTCCCGCCGAGGGTTCTGCGTACATTGCCAGCAGGCAGACGATCGACTGGTCGTTCTGGATCGCCGTGTTCTTCAAGCTTTTGGCCTCAGCCAGCATCTCCTGCGAGCTCCGCGGCTTGTCGATCATCTACCAGTGCTGGGACCTCATCCCGGAGTACCAGATGTCGAGCGGCAAGAACACGTACCAGCCGGTGAAGTCGGACTTGGCGTCCAGACTCGTCTCCGAGAAGATGTGGCTTGCATTTTTCGGCCACTACCTTCCGCTCGTCCGCTCCTTCTACATCCGGCTCTTGGTCTGGAAAGTGCTCGGGCAGGACTCTCTCGGTCTGGCGGAACGTGCCGCCAGGTCCTTTGGCGACTCCATTGCACGCGAGAGACTTACCAAGGCCGTTTGCTTGCTGCTGAAAAAGACTTTCCGGCTCACGAAAACCGTCTCTTTCAGTCCCGACGACCCAATCATCAACAAACGCATCATCATCCAGCAGATGGACCCCTCTTTCTGCTCGGCAACCAAGACAGAGCCCATCCGGGCCTTGGCCTACGATATTTTGGATGATGCCGCCTACACTTGTGCCGGCTTGGCCGTCAGCAGCAAGGGGGTGGACGACGGTACGGAGATCGACGCGTCGGAAAACGACGATCCAGAACTTTCTAGTGCACGGGTGTCAGAGCCGAAGTCTTCCGACCCGCCGTCCGGGGACTCCTTGGCGGATACCGGCGGCAAATCCCCCGGCAATATGGCCTCTGGGATCCTCTCTCGTGGGCACACGAAGAAGCATTCGCATAGCTGGGTCTCGCGGCTGTTTAGGCGCGGGTCACTTCACCGAATGGGTGTAAGGATGAGGTCTGAGAGGGCGAAGAGGAGGGGAGGGGGTGAAACTGGGGATGCATTGAAGGGCAGTATGAGTAGAAATATGTTAGCGTCGACTTCCAGGGATGATTCTAGGAATTCTTCCAGGGATACTTTCAACAATGCTTCCAGGAATTCTTCTAAAGATACTTTTAACAATGCTTCCAGGAACTCTTCCAAAGATGTCTCCAAAGACTTCTCCAAAGATACTTCAAAAGACATTTCCAACACCTCCTCTACTCCCCCTAAAGTCTCTTTACTCGAAAAATTGCAAGAAGAAGATAGAAACAACACCTCAGACTCTTACGAGTCCATACTGCAGACCCCTCCACGCATTTTCGGATCTTCCACCTCGTCTCCATCACTTTCTTCAACCTCCTCATCTCTCTCTTTACTCTCCTCAATGGCTTCAGCCTCGTCTCCGCAGTCTTCAGCCTCCTCGCTAGATTTCTTGGACCAGTTCACCTCATCCTCGAAATATATCGAGTCGATCCAGAAGCTGCAACGCAAAAAGAAGCAGCACAGCATGAAGTTTGTCCCACCAGAGCTAAATGCTGCCTCCACAGAGCTCCCTCTACCTCAATACAGGTTTGAGCTGATAAACAACGACCTCAAGGTTAGTGCCAGCTACCAGAGTTTGCACGAGTTGAACTCAAGTGCCCAAACCCAATCTGGGCAGAGCTTTTTTGCTGGAAGTAGGGTCCTCATTCAGAACACCAAGCCTTGCCTGCCAGATCTTGAAGCTTTCATCTCCAATTTCACGGCATCCTCGACTGACGATCAGATAGATTCAACTACAGACCTTGACATCGATGTTATGGCCTCACCAAACATTCCTGCCTTGCAGACAAACCTCAGACTTCCCCAGAGTTCTTCCGGGCGCAGTTCCGAGTCCGAATCATCCGGTTCAACCGGTTCTTCAAGCGAATCGTCTTCTTTATTGATGATGTCTGCAGTTTCGAGTCTGATCCCGGATCTCGCACATGGCCAGAAATCAATATTCGACAAGACCATCCTGAAATCAGCCCTGTTTTTCGCAAATGGCATCTACGAGTACAACCAGTGCGTCTCCGAGTTGCACACGTTTGTATTCCACCGTCTCAAGGAGTTCAACTCGTCAATCAAGCCTGCAAAAAAGACCAAGTTCGCACTTCAGCCGGCTTTTATGCCTTCCAGGCTCACTTCCACACCTGATGACTTAGGTGGAAACATCTGTGGATATGTTAGTGGAGTCCCCGTTTACGATAGCTTCATTTCAAAGCTCAAAAGCCAGATTCCGTGGATGGCACCGGAGGATCAGGATTAATGCATGATATTCTTTCTCTTTACCGCTAGCATTTTAACAAAGCATACATACACACATAGCATTTTCTTATTTTTACGCCCCAACGGCGTGCTGCATTAACATTAAAATCATATGTAATTAATAAAGCATAATCAAAAATAGAGGGGGAGGGTGTAACGGGCAGGCTGGCAAAAGTTTCATTATTGAAACTTCAAAAGCTTCATAGCTTCATTAACTTCATCCCAACATCGTTTCAACCTATCACATCATCAACTTCATTACATATTCACTGCCTGCTCCTCACCCAGAATCCTTACCACCATCCAAAGAATCTTCAATCGACGTGGAAACAGATGTGATTAATGCAGTTGGCCGTTTTCCAAACTGCTTCACTTCACTCGATTTCTTGCTTTTAATCCAGAGAAACATGCCATAGCTCAAAACAACGCAAATGGCCGAGCTGATAGCCCAAAACGCACCCACACCAAGAATAAATGAAGCCGCCTTGTAGTGATAAAGATAATGCCTGAACCCCTTGAACTTGACGGTAAAGTCAAGATCTGCAGAAGTGATAAATATCGATGGGTTGGCAAACTCTACAATCAACTTGATGTGCTTGCTATCCTCAAGAATGCCTTGCAAAGCCTGCGAGCTGAACATCGGCAACTTCTCTGCAGGAAAGCTCACATCCGCCAGATTGGAATCGTGAAATTTGCCAAACCGAAGCAGTCCCGCCAGAAATGGAGGCAGTACGTACTTCATTACCCACGATGGAACAAGCTCAATCGTGCTATCCTTGAGAAGCCACGTTGTTCTCGAGTGGTATATTCCCCGCCCGCTGCTGCTAACCGTTTCCAAGTTTGCAGAAACGTGTTTTGACAAAAAGCTTGGCCAGAAAGATAGCAGACTGGAAGACCGCTTTTTTCCGCGTAATTCCGTATTTTCAGCAACGGGAATCGCATCTGAGGCATTCACCGTTGATCTATGCAGAGGCCACTCAATTGCCTTCGACCTGAGCGTGTTTGTAGTTTGATCGAAACGCGTTATACCGGGGAGATTGTCTGTTATTGGCCATAATTTGGTGTGCTTCGACTTCTCATCAAGTAAATGCGGGCTGATTTCCCATGGGCGGAGCTTATTGTTGAGTAAGGAATCATCGAGGATCGAAAATCGAAGGCCTACCAGCGGGTCTTGGTGGTCTTTGCCACCCATATCAGCGTATTTGTACCTGAGAGTAACCTCAAAGTTAGAGAGAGAATTGTGCCTTAAAGACGGATCGGCCTGGAGAGATTGCGATTTTTCGTAAATGGCGACCAAGCTCTGGATGAAATCGTGCGAATTGGCCACGGCAAACGGCCCTCTGTTCTTGAATACGTAGTCAAAAGTGAGGTGATGCGAAACTATTGGATTTGGTACGAGAATCTGGTAAAACCGCATCCACGCGATTATGGACCAGGGAAGAAGGATGAGGCATACTGTGAATACGGAAATCAGCCAGTATATTGCCAATCTAGAGAGTGCCAGTGGGATCGACACATTTATTCGCATATTGGGAGGCTTGGTTCTGGGATGGAGTGTATGTGAATAATGAGAAGAAGAGCAAGCAAAGAGAGAGGAAGAAAAATAAAATAAGTAAAGAAAAAAAAAAAATAAATAAATTGAATAAATAAATAAATATAGCAAGCACTATACTATACAACACTACGCAAGACAGCCCCATAATAAACGAAAATTAATGTGTTATATAATATACAGCGATGCAGGAACAAAATAGTCTAGTCTAAATCAGTATCCCAAAGCGACCTTCATGGTGTAGGAAGTGACAAACGGTAGGCACACAACCAAGCATATATAGTGGAAGATATATGCCAAAGCAAGACAGTCCATCTGCAAAGTGGACTTTGAGCCAACGGGCGTGTAAAATGCGGTGATGTAAATAAGCGACGTTGCCGGCGGAAGGCAGAAGTTGATGTTGCAGATGAAGTAAAGGATGTCCTCGTTGTAGAAAAGGCCGTCCTTGTGTAGTTTGGAGTTCAAAGCACATCCGATGACTGGAAACACAAACAACTTAAAGAACGTGACTCCAACTGGGGTCCTCCAGGTTCCCGCGGGAAGCTTACTCAAGGACAACCGGCCTATGGTTCCTCCCAAAAGAAGCAACCCGATCGGGACCTCGGCAGCACCAATGTAAGATGTGAAGTCCATGAGGAAAGAAAGTGCAGGTTGGTGGTCGGGAGCATTGGGCATTGTGGCCTGGTCGGTGAACACAAAAAGCGCTTTGACCCAGGGAATCATGCACACGATGATGCTGAGCACAACGGCCACGGAACAGGGCTTCAAAGTACTCGTGAGAAGAACATTCACGGCCTCTTTGAAGATTTTCCAGTAATCAAGGTGCCGCAAGGTCTTCTTGGTCTTGCGGAGGCCTCTTTTGGCCTTCTGCAGCTGGTACTTCTTCCTGGCAATAAAGCCTAAGCCCGGCTGCTTCTCCAAACCCAGCGAAGTCGACGAACTGGACGTGCTGCTGGTGCCAGACTCGAGTTTCTCCATTCTCTTGCGCTCCTTCTCCTCCTCCTTGCTCTGCTTGAGCTCGTTGAAGTGCGAGTACACCCTCACAATGTCATCCATGTTCTCCGGGGCCTGGGTCCTGGAATTCGTCGTGCTCAAGATCGAGTTTGGAACGCTTGCCTTACGGCTTAGTGCCGAACTGTAGCTCAACCTTGATGCCAACCGCGATAGTGCACTGTGCCCACCGACACTGTCCCCGCGGTAGAGAGGTTCCGGGGCCTTGTTGCGTGGATTGACCGATGCATTGTCAATTATGGAATCCAGCGAACTTAGGGTCGATGTCGGCGATATCGGAGCTGTTTCCTCCTGCTCTGCGGCCTCTTCCTGGGGTCCTTCAGCCGTTATTCTTGGCGATGGTGACGTTGCCCGCACTGTCCTGTGCCTGGCATCGCCAGTTTTTGTGTTTTCCTCGCCGGAAGTGCTCTCGGAGCTCGGTAAGGCCTCTTTTAGCAAAGTTGAGCCCGCAGAGTCTTCCTGCAGACTGCTGGTACCTTCACCTGGTGTGTGGGTTTCCCCCGCGGGGGTCGAACCGTCCACAATGGCGTCGCTGTCCCCAATTTGGGATCCCTGCTCTAAATCGTCCTCATCGTCGTCCGAATTGAGCTGCTTGCGGAAATCCAACTCGATCAACTTGAAGCCGCCAAAGTTGAACTGCACTATCATCTGGAGCGCCAAGAAGATGCACACGTACGAGACTCCCTTGTCCACGTGCTTCAAGATGCTCGAACTCTCCATGGACTGCAAGTATGCAATCGGGAGATCGGAAATGTTCGGTAAAAGACCGCACGACAAAAGTCCGCCGTACCAGCTCACGGGGCACCCGAGAGCGGCACCAATCAGAAACGTACCTATGCTTCCGGAGCCCATCATGAAGAAGGACACAATGACAATCGTCGCAATCTGCTTGATATCGCTGTTGTCGATGTTTGTCACAATTTTATCAAACGCCAAAGCCGGCAAGAGGACCATCACTGCCAACGAACTGATGTTTCTCGATGTGTCCACCGTCAACACATTCAGCCTCGCCATGAGCACACCCACGCCGATAATCAAGTATATCTTGAAGATCGGCTTCACTGCAATGTAGATGATTGTACCTAAAGGGACCGACATCTTCTTTTAAATCTGTCTTCCTTCAATATTCACTACTTTGCACTCTTCTCCCTTTTCCTGTAAATGCTATCTGTATCTAACCTGAACGCGGAAGTTCCTTTCCTGCGTACTTTGCTGGTTCTATACAAGCTCTGTATTGCTGCCTGTGCTTGATCCTGCTTTCTGCTTGCTATCGCTATACCTTTAGTGGTTGCAGAAACAACGAGAAAACAAAATGCGGAATCGCAAACAAACAGACACTCTGATACAAAGGAAAAACAATCTAGTCTCTAAAGATTTGGCTTCTGTTGTAAATTGGCAAATTGCTTATAAGCTGATAAATAACAAGTGATACCCGAAATTTTCGCTTCGCCTTGGTTTGTTGGTGCTGGTAGATTTATTATATTACCTTTTTTCCCCAGCCCGCTTTTTCTTTGTCTTAAAAAATCTCTTTTATCTTTTTCTCTCCCTGTGGTGTTTAGCGCGGGATACAATCAACCTTCGCTATCTGTACAATCGCTATCAAACCAACTATAGATCGATTCCCAACAGCAAAATTGGAGTTGCAAAACAGCCGAAACCAAACAAGTGTAACACAACATCAGATGCTGAAAATTTTTGCTTTGTCCGAGTGCAAATTAGCGTGCTTAAGTACTTGTCAGACGTAAATCGTCAGATCCAGCCAGATGTGGGATACATCGAAAGATCCCACGGCAGAAAATAGAAGCTGGGCCTTATTCAGTGGGATGCAAATTTTCTAAGAAAGAAAAAGAAGGAAAAAAATGCGGAAGAAGCGGAAAAACATACAAAACGTTTTTTCCCCCTATTGTATATCCGGGCAGTATCCTGAGTAGTTCGCCATACTTGAGCTCTACTAAATAATCCCTACTTCCCTGCCCACCGAGAATGAAATATAAGGCGGCCATTTTGGAAAAGAAAAATGCTTTTGATAAATATAGGAGAACAAAGCGATTAGACGTTGCCGAATAAAGGGACCTGGCATCCCACCTGTGGCTTTTTAGTGTAATGGTCTTCTTACGCAATTTAGTTCATCTTACAGGTATACAAACGGACTCGCAATTGTATGCATGGGGTCTTGCAATGGGATCCAGGTAAGCCAAACTTGCAAATTGCAATTTTTCGTATAATTTGATGAAAACAGCTATGCATTTGAATCGGTGTATTATATAAAGTCGGGAGTTTCGGTTGAGATGAAGAAAGAAGGCCGAGACACACTTTCATATGAATGCTTTTTGCAATGAAATCCTGCCCAACAGTGGGATGACTTAAGCGCCCAGAGATCTCGTGCATTTCGAAAACGGGCTTTTTGTGCATGCAATGTGCATAGATATGATAAATTACAATATATATAGAATATATATTATATCAGCTGTGCTGAGCCACCCTTACTCGCAACAAAAATCGAATATTCCCGACTTGAGCCATTACCGGGATCAATTATCACTCGAACACCGTGTCATCACCAAGAAAGCGCCATTCTGGAAACCGCTGTTTCATGTTTGTAGGATCCAAAGATGGGTATCTGGCCTTGATAATCTTCATCATCGCATCATACAGGATCTTGTAGCCCTTCCCTTTGAGGTGAATTCCATCCACAAGCAAGTCACTAGTGCTCAATTGAGGATGTGCGTCTAGAAATTGCTTCATTGAATTGTAGAGATGGACAACCGGAATATCTTCAGCCCTGCATTTTTCAGCCATGGCATCTGCATACTGCTTGTTAATCGCTGAACTTCTATAGTCACCTGTCTCCATGTCTTCTGGATACACCTTAGCCCACAATTCCTGATCATGAAGTCCTGGAGTCACCACTATAACTGGGATATCTCTCTTTTTAAATTCAGCCACCACCTTCATCATGTTTGCCACGTATTCGTCGATATCGATATGCTGGTTGTTCTCCGGGTTCGTTCCCTGAAGTCGAGCATCGTTTGTACCAAAGAATGCATACGCTAATACGATTTTCTCGTTTGCAGACCTCAAGTCATGTTCATACTTGAGAATTGGGCCTATAAGCTTAGCGGCATCCCTCGAAGTGTAGCCTGAAAATCCTCTTTGAACAACCTCCAATTTCCTGGTATATGCATTTGATAGTCCGGCACCGAGTGTAAATTGAGGCTCATCTTCGTAAGTTGGTGGATACTCATTAAACGCGAATTCAGTAATCGAATCGCCAAACATTAAGAAACGCTTGAATTGAAATGGTGATGTCATTGTGTACACGGGAGTTTATTTAATGAGTGTCTTGAGTAATATCTATCAATTGAGCCACCAAAGTTGTAACTTGCGTTGTAATTTAATGCGACGGTAAACTCAATGCGTGATTGTAAGAAGATAAGCATACGAACTGTTAAATGTAAAATGCATCTGTACACCAGAAATGGTGACGAATAATAACGAGGGAAAAAGCTGAGAGTAGTGCTTGCCGTTTTCAGGCCTCCCACGTATTAGGTAATAATGCCGAAATCCGATTATCCCTGAATTTTATTATGCGGTAAAGTTTGTTCATACCATCTAGTTTATTAAAAGCACAAGGATTTGATAATGTTAAACAACAAAACAAAAAAAGCTGTGTAGGTCGGTAGGGGTGCACAAAAGTGTTGTGGCTTTCAATTTCTGATAAGTAATCTTTTGTTTCGGTTAGAGGCTTTAGTTTGGAGCGGATTACACGCACTGAGAGTTAATGTCAGACAATGACATCATTCTTCTTCAAAATATATTTCTAGAGGAGATAAAGGAATTAAATTATTTGTTCTTTCCATCGTGCTAAATATTATATTGTATGCTTGTTGATGAAATAAGTAACAGTGCATTTCAGGGCCTTGTTTCATATTATGCAAATATCAGGGCACAAATGAAAATGGATAAAGTGAGTGTTTCCAAAAACCACCCAAATAAGTACGATACGCAAATACTCCAAATATAGCCTGAAGACCCGTGTATATAAATCTGAGCTGATTCTATTTTTTTATCAAACTGAATTTAAATTGTTCTTTTTTCATCCATTAAATGATCAATAATTGAGCTCTTTTCGAAACCAGCCTAGTTTTGACTAGTTTGCCGATCATATTGTTCACATTTCTTAGTTTGTAATTGCAAAATCGTGTATCTTGTCTTGTTACCCCGCTTTATACGGCCATAAAGGTTGCTCCTTGTGAAATCACCGAGACCGTTTGAATCATTCGGAAAATTTTTTGACCGGAACAAAATCTTCATGTAAGCATCGATTTCCACTTATTTTGTAACATTTTTTAGCAAATTTTATTTTTTGCCAAGCAAACAGATTTTGAAAATGCACCGATAAATTTTGAATAATCTCCATAACCTGACCATTTGGAAAGAATTATAGCTTTGCCGAAAAGCAGTGAAATCGATTGGAAACCACCAGCATTAAAATTAATACCAGTCGGTTTGGAAATCTATTACAAAATGCCAAGAAGAAAATAAGTAGCTTTCGAATGTAGTAGTGAGAAAAAGTTCTACAAAAACGGCAATTGGAATTCCATATCATGAAGAGACAAACGATACCTACAGCAAATTCAGTTGTTGACCGCACATATAAAATTGATAATCTAGATAAAAAATAAAAAGTTGTACGTAATGTAAATGCTCACAACCAACGGGTTTCAACCCTTGTTGAAGTCAGTGTCGTAAGTGATCTCAGGCCAGTCTGGGAATCTTATCTTCATGTTTGGTGGATAGTACTCAGGATAGTTCTCCTTGATCAACTCCATTAAACCATCAAAGACGATCTTGTAGGAGATTCCACTCATGTGAATTCCATCGACAAGCATGTCACCAATGGTGACGCTAGGATGATCATCCATGTACTTCTTCATTGCATTGTAGAAGTGGAAGCAAGGAACCTTGAGCTCCTCAGTAGCAAACTTGTACAAAGCATCTGCATACTGCTTCTGGACCTCACTGCTACGGTAATTTCCAGTTGGAACATCCTCTGGGCAGTGCTTGCTCCACAACTTTTGGTCGTGAAGAGCAGGTGTCACCAACAAGACATGGATGTTTCTCTTTTGGTATTCGGCAACCAACTTCTTCATGTTCTCCAAGTACTGAGGAATGTCGACGTGCTGGTAGTTGCCACCCTCACCCATAACTCTGGAATCGTTTGTGCCGAAGTAGATGTATCCAATCTTAACTTGCTCAGCCTCTGGTTTGGTGTCGTGCTCATACTTAAGGACTGGTCCAATAAGCTTCAAAGCATCTCTAGTGCAGTAACCTGCAAAACCATGACGGACAACCTGCATTCTTCTGACGTAAGCATCGGTGAAAGCAGCACCCAAAGTGAACTGTGGGTCATGTTCGTGTGTTTCTGGAAGCTGGTTGAAAGAATACTCAGTGATCGAGTCACCGAACATCAAGAACTTGTTGTATTGGAAAGGGGAAGACATTGTTGCAGAGATTTGCTTTTTTTTTTTGCTGTTGATTAGTTTGCTGTTGTGCTTATTGATTTCCAAGTCAAAATCTCAAGAATCAGTTGAATTACTTTTGTAAAAACAGGGGGCGCCGACCCTATTTATACCTGCTCAACATGGGGTGGACATATTACTCGTATCATCTAACCTCATAGTAAACGAACTGGTTACCCCGCTTCTGCCTAGTCTCGAAAGCGGCACAAACATGTAAATATTTCATGGTGGTTACCAAAATATTTTGCAGGATTCACAGCCTCGGATATTTGCACACAAACAGATACATGATTATGTGGTTACAATTGAAAGAAATAAAACGAACAATAAGTAAAAATAGCTGCTCCCGTAATAATATATTTGCCAACGGTTCATATGCACAATCCATCAAAATCCTGAAAATTTTCATTCTTCTGTTTTTTCCTTTATGTACGGGCCCTTCTGTATTTCCCAAAGTCCAATCATTTACCATTTAATATATAAATATAGCACATTAAAGCAGCCGCTTTTTTATTCCTGTGTGATAAAGGATGGTAATTTTACACACGTTTTGGAGAAAACTGCGATCTTCATTATCAAATATATCCTCGTAGTTTACTTAACCCAATTACGAATACGATGTTATGTGGCTGAGTAAGCTTTCTTCTTATCTACAACACAAATCTGGCTGTACTGTTATCAAAAATCTCTGAAATACTAGAGAAATTACCTATGTGAAGGCCCACAAAACAATCCAAACAAGGGTAATTGGGCTTTGTGCGTTCCTTGCCCCAGGGTGTACCTGATTCTATTGAAATTGCTCTTTCATATTGTTCGCACAATATTGTTTCATTACGTAATTGCGGAGTGCCCAAAATCTTTATAGTGGTTGTTTAAATGCCGAGGGAAGGAACGTTAAACTTACTAGTGCAATTTTTGAGGATTTGCCGTGCCAAATAACAACCTAACTAATAACTTGAATCGCTATCATTATTTTGTTGCAAACTCTTGTGCATGGATCAATTTTGGCTGTCCCAGGGTTTAGAATACGGGAACTGCATTTATTAAGACGGACTTAAATGCCACTTGTTAGCATTACGTTGCTGTTTTGTAAATTAAGTCTGATAATGCTTGGTCAGCATCACATTAAATTTTTCCTTGGGAAGTGTCTTTTCTTTTTCTAGCTCGAACGGGGTTAATCCAGCGCTAGTCATACGGAATGAAATTATACCTTTTGTTTCGCACATGTTGATTGTTTCGCGCGTATTTATTTATTTTCTGTATTCTCGTATTTTTTTGTGTGGCCTTCTTCTATTCCGAAAAGGGAAATATACCGATCAGCATCCATCTGTACATACATCCCAATTGCATGGCTATTTTACGCACGTCTTCTCTTTATCATTTGAAGGCAGTTAGTTGTATGGGATTATCCAATTCTTTCAATGGCATTATCAAAGTGCAAAAGCACGCTTTCGCAAGCGCTTTATTAATTTACAGGACACCAGTTGGTGGTACTATTTCTAATCAAAATATGAAAAGGAGAATAAAATATTTTCTATATAGTAAATGTCATAAAAATAGATCAGAATTTAAAATCAAGCCATAAGAGGATCTGGTGGGTCTGTTCTTAGCATAATAATCACAATTTGTCTTTGTTCCTTACATTTTGAAGGATCTACAAAACCAAACTAAGGTAATAATAGATTGCATTGTTAAGTTTTCAGTCCTTATTGAACTCATTTATGGTACTCACCTACTGATTATCCTAACTTCGTATTAGCCACTTGTTCATATCGTGCATATTATTAGTCAGATGTTACTTAAAGAATCTGCTTTCTGCAATTTGATATTCCTGATAAAACAGATGACAATGTTTGCATTTAAACAAAAAGCAGTAGATTGCCTTTTGGATAAAACGTCTGACGCATCTTTATGAACCGATTAAAAGTACAAAATTCGGCATTCTTCGTTCTAGGATAACATAAGCATTAATTTGGTAATTTAAAATCTAACAATGTCAATTCATAAACCTTAATATTTCTGTTATACGCAACGAAGCAACTTAGTTCTGCCGTACATTTTTATTAGTAATGTCAATTAGGGGCCTGTTATATTTAATGGCAATCTAAATATTCCCAATCTGAACCAAATTTAAATATATAAATGATATTAAATTGAAGAAAATTAAATTAGTGAAACAACGAAGGCAGTGGAAGGAAACATTCTAGTGATAGCAATTAATCCCAGACATATCAATTTTCAACATTTAAGGCGGTGCTATCTGATAGACCGGACTATCGACGAAATCATTTCCGTGAGTGATATTGAGATGATGAAGCGGGAAATTTGAGTAATTTCAAGAGACAAACAAAATTGTTGGTGTTTTTAAAGCAAATCTTGGGTTTGTGAAATACCCGAATATTTTGGACCACTAAAAATATTCAGAATGTTGTGAGTTTGATGTATTAATTGCTTTTCTGGCGGTACAAGGTTTTCAGAATTCTGAAATGGACGATCGACTGATCTAACGATACGATAAACTGACGATATCCGTCGATCGACTAACAAGAAGAATAGACTTTTAACCGGCACAGAAAAACGGCTTGGTGAATAGGCATCACAGCTTTCCGAAATTTTTTTAAATAATATAATTACATCTGCCTGCTTACAAAAACAGCGGTGATAAATCTTATTGTTCGAGGAGAGTGACCAATACCATATTATGATTGTCCCTGGAATTGCCGTTGGAATCGTTACGAATTTAGTGCTTGTTGGTTATTCTTCTTTCTTCTCATTTGCCGTTGTTGATTCAAGCATTCTATTGAACAGAGAGTCACCTGCATACGAATACGGTTCAATGAAATGAATACTTGTTAATCAACTACCGGTATTACAGTTTCACAACATAGAAAAAATGAAACTTGATATACACTGCTGTTGCTGCTTTAATTGAATAACGGCAATGGTACAATTTAATTTCGGTCAAGCGAAAAAAGATACAACTTTTTGTGTGAAAGGCTCTGGAAGTTTCAAGGTATAAAAAGAGGTAAATTGAACTGAGCTCCAACACTCATTGAAGTGATCCCGTTATATGCCTAAGGGACAAACATTCAACCGTTTTCTTTCCAATGTTTGACTTTTTCTTTTTCCTATTGGTTTTTCTCATGCAGTACTAATCTTGTTATTGTTATAGTTGTACTTTTTCATTTTGTATTTTTCAAGTGGCTGGGGCTATGTTGAAAGGTATAGATTTTCTTTCCGGCTCGGACAATCCAATCTCAGCGTTAAAAACTCAAGTTTTTTTTTCACTCAAGAACCCAGATCTTGGCGCTTAAATGGTATTGGCAAGTTATGGGATTTTTCCATTTAACCTATCACTGCGCGTGGTTTCTAGCAGTAAAGAACACAATTGAACGGATCTGGAATGCCCCGGGAGCGTAATATAAGTAAAAGAGGAAACTTTGGATGATTTCTGGGTGCCCAAATTATCGTGTGAGCTCTTATTATGCAGCGATTCCTATTTTTATAATTTTATTTCCTATTCTTCCACGATGATTGGCGTTGATGATTCAGTGAAAAAAAAAGCTATAGACTAATTTTATCCAGGTAGTGTGGAAGAGAGGTAAGGCAAATAGTTGAATGAATAGGGAGAGAGAGAGATTACATATTTGTATGTAGGCTTGTAGAATAAGCATAAAATAATGGATGTAGGGTGGTAGGTCAAGCATCAGAGACAAGAGATAACCTTTCAATGCTTTTAAAAGTTGTTAGTAGGCATCTGACTGGAGTTCTGCATCTCAGTCACTGATGGCTACAAGTAACACACATAAATATTTTGCAGTATGCACTGATCTAGAATATCTGTTTGAGTGTTTTCTTACAGCTGCATCCATAGAAGATTTTATGGAATGTTGGCGATAGATGAGCACCTCCTTACATCGGATGGCAGCAAAAGCCAACATGTTACAGTTCAAAGCTTAATTAGGTGGAAGGATGGTAATTTTCAGATTTTGTGAGCAAGATATATTTATACAGCATTGAATTTGTGCTTGAGGCCAGACAATAGAATAAGTGAGGGACGGACTGAAAGAAATTGAGGCAGAAGACAAAACGAAGAGGAGGTCTGAATTATGCCAGTTGCTTCGTTCCGCATCCAAAAAGCAAAAAATCAGAGAGCACAATGCACAAGATAATTATTCCCCATTACTGGGCTTTGTTGAGACTACACTCACATTTCAATTCGGGAAATCTACGCCTAAGAAATTGATTGTGTTTGTTCACATTATTCTTATTTTTTTTTACCTCCTCGTTATTTCTTCTTTGTGCATTCTTCCTGTTTACCTAGCCAATTTAATTTATATCCCTTTCCATTTTCCCTTGTTTCCCATTATGTTGCGTTTATATTATTATTCCAATTTTATTCCGTATTTCACATTTGTTATTTTTCATCCCCTCCCAGTGTCTAGTTATCTTTTTGAATGCTGTGAGCCCTTTTCAGCTTTTAATTAACATAACGGGTCTTTATAGCATTTTGCGTGTATAACTGCAAAGGTTAAAATTTCAAGAGATAGGAACTATTCCGGGTCACCACGTATACTTTAGTGACGCCTTCGCAGTGGACATTTCGCTCGCATTTAATACCGCATCGATATATATTTACGTATATATATTTTTTGCCGTTTCGCACAGATACCGAAAAATTAAGGGAGTGATACACTATTTGCAGCACATATATCAGAAGGCAAATTGCGAGATATAGGCATTGATAGCCAAGCAGGATAACTTATAAACCGAGCTAGATAGCAAATAACTAATAGCTTGAAACAGACGAATAGTTGATACGGATAGCCGACATACGCTCGAATAATAAGTGGAGCAGGCAAGTTAGAACAGACTAGTTGGATAAACTTGAGATACTACTTGAACTTGAGAGACCATTTAAATAAAGTCGAGAAACTACTTGAGGACTCTTCTAGCAAACAAGTAGAAAGAACAGCAATAGCTGAAACCAATACAAAAAGACACAACACACATGTTTAACTCAGACGCAATGTCAGTGTCGAACGACGGGCCGACAGGCTTCAACCCAAACTTCACATTTGGAAACAGCACACACAAGGATACAAGCACACAGCCCATAAACATATCAGGGGCATCGAGGCACGGGTCAGTGTCGCAAAATCCGCGAATGAGGAGAGAAAGCATAGCGCATTCGCAGGGAATGGGAGGTGTTTCGTGGGGATCGGTGACGATAGGATCGTGGCTAAAGGACGAGGTGATGCTGTTTGCCCAGCAGCATGCCCAGGAGAGGAAAAGCAGCCTTTCCTTCGGTGGGAATGTGAACGCAGGGTCGATCCAGGTGCAGAACCACAAGAATTCGATAAATAACCCGGCGTCGTTCGTGCCGATCATGGAGGCAGGTGGTGCAACGGAAGGTGGCGATGCAGCAGAGGGCAGCGGTGCAGGGATGTCGTCGCCGAACAGCTCGTCGTACTTGGCGGACTTGGAGGCGAACTACTGCAAGGACTACAGTTGCTGCGGGCAGTTGTTGCCGACGTTGCACGACCTTCTTCGCCACTATGAGGAGATGCACATTCAGCAGGAGCCGGTTGTGGAAACGCCGCGGGCACACCCGATGAATGGCAACGGGATGGATGCGGTTTCGACAAATGAGGTTTTTCTGAATCCGCAGGATGAGGTGGGCGGGTTTGGGCAGGAGCCAGGCGAAAGCAAGCTGGAGCAAGGCGCGAATGTGGGCCAGGGGCGAAATCAGGGTGGCCGAATGCAAGATAACCAAATGCAAAATAACCAAATGCAAAATAACCAAATGCAAAATAACCAGCTACAAAATAACCAGCTGCAAAATAACCAAATGCAAAGTAACCAGCTGCAAAACAACCAAATGCAAAATGATCAACTGCAAATTGACCAAAACCAGCAGACGGCGTCAAACAACTACGGGGAGGACGCAGAGATGCAGATCGACGAGTTTTCGTTCGATCAGGTGCCCGCGTTGACTACGGGGCAGTCGCCGGTGGGCCTGGAGGAACAGTTCCAGTTCCAGGACACACCGGGGGCTGCGGGGTCGCTCTTCGGGAGTGGGTTCCCACTGGTGGACGACGGCCACCAGGTGGGCTCTCCGCTGGGCGGGGCCTCTTTCTTCGGGGGCGGCCTGGCCACTGGGGCGTCTGCCGGAGCCTCTACCGGGACATCTATCGGGGGGCCACCTGGGGGCAGTGGTAGCTCCACCGGGAACCAGGCCGGCGGCCACGCGGGAAACCCGGTACCACCCGGCAAGGCCCTGTTGCACAAACACCCAGGGACCTCCAAGCGTGACATCGCCACCGGGAACGACCGGTTTCGCCACCCGGCTCCTCAGCAGCACAGCCAGCAGAAAAACTACCGTCTCGGCGGTTTTACAAATACTCCAGATGAGGAAATGGAGGATGTATGCATTGACGATCCGGCCCGCCGGTTGTACGTGGCCGAAAGAGACGAGGACAGGCCGTTTAAGTGTCCTGTGATTGGCTGCGATAAGAACTACAAGAACCAGAACGGGTTGAAGTACCACCGGTTGCACGGCCACCAAAACCAGAAGTTGCGGGCCAATCCGGACGGTACGTTTTCGGTAATTGACCCGAGGTCCAACGCCCCATATCCGGCGGGTGCCGATCTTGACAAGGACAAGCCTTACCGGTGTGAGGTTTGCGGTAAGCGGTACAAGAACCTGAACGGGTTGAAGTACCACCGGGGGCACACCACGCATTGATTATTAGGATGTTAGTTTATTTGGGTTGTTGGGGTTCAGACTGTCTCTAATAATTCATCTAGTTTCCTAGGCTGTCTCTAATAGTTCATCTAGTTTTTCTAGGCTTCTAACATGTCTAGCTCTTCTAGTTTTCTAGGTTGTCTACTTTAATTAGTTTATCTAGTTATCTAGGCTATCTAGTTATCTAGGCTGTCTAGTTTGATTAAGCCGTCTGGTTCATCTAGTCTATTTATTCTAGTTTCTAGTCTGGTCTATCTATTCTACCTCTAGTCTTGTGATCACCACCCCTTTAATGCAATCGCTGGCCGCTGCTATTACTCCTTCCTTTTGCTATGTCATTACCTAGAGTCTTCACTTCTGAACCATGTGCATCCCCTTTTTATGCTTCTTTTCTTTGTCATAAACTTTATTCTTTCTTCAGGTTCCCCTTTTGTACAATTCCTTACTTTGCACGCGCTTCACTCTACCGCCTTCTTTCCTCAGCTTTTTCTATTTTAATACAACATAGCCAAATTCATTTCTCCGTAGTTTGTGCTAATGCACCTTTTTCCATCTGCAATCCTCAATCTTTTTTTTTACGCATATCACATCACAGTTGCTTTTTTATTTTTTTTATTTTATTTCTTCCTTGCTGTTCTTATCAGCACATTTTCACTCCACACATCTCTTCTTCATCTTTCAGCACAACACTTCATCCGTGAACCTCAATTCAATCAAAAAAGCATATTTATACAGCATCATCACTATGGCATTGCAATACACACTAGTCTTCTCCCTGTTGATGGTGGAAATGGCCCTGTTTGCCATCATATCTCTTCCCCTTCCACCAAAGGTGAGAAAGCCACTTCTCAACTCAATAAACATCCCATTCCACTCCGAAAAATTCCAGATATTCTTCAAATGCATCATCGGATTCATTGGTGTGTTATTCGTGGACTCCTTGCATCGAATGAACAAGGTGACAAACGAGTTGTACAACATGGATAATGGTGGCTTTGTCCCCGAACATTCTGGAATGCCTCCACCACCTCAAGGCAATCCGGGCATCGCCAGCGGCTCAACAAGAGCAGAGATCCAGAGCAGGAGATTCTATGCTCAGAGAAACGTGTATTTGTGCGGGCTCACGTTGTTTTTCTCGCTCGTTGTTAAGAGAACTTACGATTTGGTGTATGATCTTCTGAATGTAAAGGAGGAGCTTGCCAGACAGCAGAAGGGTGCAAAATTGGACAAACTCAGTACTGTGGATGAGAAGAACGCCAAGGATGTGAGGCAAAAGATCAAGGACAGCGAAAAGGAGATGAAGAGGCTTAAGAAACAGGCCGAGGCATTATCAAAGGACTACGAGTCTTTGGATAAGAAGGCTAATTGAGGGTTGAAGGTTCCGTGGCGTATGCACAGTTCGGTGCGTGCAATTGGTTATGTAACTAAGTATCTAAGTTAGTAACTAAGCATCTAAGTATCTAACTATATTTCTACCCAAGTACTAAGTATCCAACCAAGGTTCTGATTTCATGTCAAAATAAGTGGTCTTGCGTTTATCTGGTACGTTCATTTCTTCCCTCTTCATTTATTAGTATCACTCGTTATTTCCAACCTCCTCTCCTCAGTTCGGATTCTCATATGAGTTACTCTTATGCTTTGGAATAAAGGAGAATCCATCATCTGCCTTTCCAAGAAACATCTCCGTGATCTTGATCCAATCCTTGTAATCTGGAGATGCAAAAAGAGTTTCAAGCTCGTTTCTGCCTCTGTAAGGAGGAGGTCTCTGGTTTAATTTCGGTGGAAGCCTCTCAAGTAGACCAACAGGCACATACCGGTATGTAAACGACAAAAACTCACACATGTACCGTCTGGCAGTGTTCACTCCAAACTCATCCGAACCCCAGTGGTCCAATGCAAACTTGCTGTACTGCTCAATAATCGAGAGTCTCTCGCTTGCAGTCTTATCGAGATACTGCTGAGAATCAATCTCCTCGAATATCCAAGGCTTTATCAATGCTCCTCGGCCAATCATCACTGCATCCATTCCAGGATAAGACATGTCCTTATTGTAATCTTCATACGTGTAACAGTCTCCGTTTCCAACAACATACACAGGTCTCAACTCTGCCTTCTCCTTACTTGCCTGAGTGTCTTCGTTTTCTTCATACCACCCCTTCACTACTGATGCCGTCTCTCCAACATAATCCCAATTGGCCAGCCTGGTGTACCGCTGCTTACGTGATCTTCCGTGGATCGTGATTGCCGCCACATCACCTTCTGGAAGTAACTTTTCGACAATCTGCTTTGCAAGTGGCTTTTCATCTCTCACACCCATTCTCATCTTAACTGTGACGGGGATGTCACCCGAGCAGTAATTCATGCCTTTGAGAATCCTGAGCATCCTGTTTGGGTTATCCATCAACCCGCTGCCCTCACCTTTACGGAAAAGCAAGTCGATCGGACATCCGCAGTTCAAATTGAACTCTGAGACGTTTGGTGCAAGTTTGGCAATGGCTTCGACAGCTTTAGAAGTCTGCCAATGCTTTGATGCTGCAAGCTGCACTCCAAAGCCTGGGTACTCACTCTGGTGAGCCTTCATTAGGGCCCACTCTGACTTCGAACCCTGGATAAGTGGAAGACAGAGTGCCATTTCTGAATATGTCACATCTGCACCCAAAGTTCTCATTAAACGCCTGAACGGGAGGTTTCCAACTGTTGTTAATGGTGCCACAATCTTCTTTCCCTTCAAATGGAGATCCTTCTTCTCGCATGGCCTGAATGGTGGCTCTATATAAGTTGCTGCATGCTCCTGCTCCTCCTTTCTTACCTCTTCCGGAGATTTTCCCCGATAAATCTCATCGATCCATTTCGTAATATCATCCGACTTGGTGAGTGGGACCTTTCGCTTCTGAAGTGTGTGCTTTTGGGACCCCGAGATCCAGTTCAACTCCCCCATCTCCTCCTTTCTCACGTATCCGTCTTTATAAACTAGTTTCTTCTTCTCTTTATCATAGTGCGACCCCAGCCATCTACACTTCACACCAGCTGGACAGTATCCATTCTTCTCCCAAACTGGACACATACCTGGATTGTCGGCCGGTTTCTCCTTCAAATAAGCATCCACATCATGCGAAAACTTGCAATTGTCCGCTCCATAATGGCATGTGTGTATTTCATCTTCAGGATCAACCACAGAAGCACACAACTTGATGCGTTCTCTTGCCTGGATCAGCCGTCTATTGTGATTCTGTCCTCTGTTCTTTCCCTTTCTCTTCACTCTCTTTCCCTTCTTGTTGTTACCATTCTCCTCATCTCCTCGAAATGTTCTACTTGCTTCCAAATCATCATCGTCTATTTCTCCACCAACATACGAGTCATGCACTCTGTACTCTTCTTTAATTGGAGCCTCTCCTTTCTTCCAGCTGTCCTTACTTTCCTCAACCTCGGACTTTTGCTTCTTTGTTTCTGGCCCGTGATTATCATCTGTAATTTTCTCTACTTCTTCGTTTGTTCTTTTGCGATCACTTTCCTGTACTTCCGAAGGCATGCTGTTTTGTCTCTGAAACTATTCTTCAAGTCTTTCTTTTGCCCTAAAATTTCAAATAATCAAAAATGCTTTCAGATTCTTCAAAGATAATGATTTCGAAGCAATTGTTGGACTCTTCTTGTCTGATTCATGTTGTTGCTTCTCCCATACTGCAATTCAGGTCCATGCGAAATTTTCACCTCACTTTTTTTAACTTTTTTTTTCACTTATCGACCCTGGCTGTGCAGATCTCATTCCTGATTGTAAGTTAATGCATTGATAGCATCATGAAGGAAGCATAGGAACAAATGAGATGTCTTATGCCGTTTTGGATTATGTAGTACCAAATGATCTTAAGCGAGTATGCAGCAATATGCATTTTAATGTGTATCATTCTGATCGCTAATTTGGTTTTGTATGAGTTAGATATAGTGCCACTCCGCAAAATGCGAGAAACGTTTTTTTTTTTTTTTTTTTTTTTTCTCTTCACCTCTTTCATATATTCTCCCTACATGTGCTCCACACACTAAACCACTAAGAGTAGGTGTATGTTTGTCTGGAAGAACGCTTCAAAGCTTCAAAGGCAGGTGAGGAAAGTCTTCCAGCAGGTTTCAAGTGATAAATTTAAGTTTTTTACGAGGTTCAGTCCGGATACAACTTTGATTTCTCCGGACATGACGTCAAATCTACCTAAAAGATGTCCAGAGGATAATCCCATGACAGTTATAGCTCGTTGCAAGAAAGAAGGACGACCGGTGTTTGTGGCCGGACCAATGGTTCGATACTCAAAGCTTCCATTCCGGGAGTTGGTGCGACATTACAAAACAGACATAGTTTACACACCTATGATCTTGGCACGGGAGTTCGTGCGGCATGAAAATGCAAGAATTAGTGATTTTACAACGAATGCAGGTGACAGGCCGTTAATTCTGCAGGTTGGAGCCAATAACGTGACAGACTTGCTTCGAATGTGCGAGATGGTGCATCCTTATGTTGATGGTATAGGTCTCAACTGTGGTTGCCCCATTAAGGAGCAAGTTCGAGAGGGAATAGGAGCAGCACTCATGTCGAAAAAGGAGCTAGTGGCAGATATGGTTCGTGCCTTGAAGAAAAAGTATGGGGATACACTTGTAATGGAGGTCAAAATCAGAGTTCACGCGGATATAGCAGAGACTATAGAGTTTGTGAAGTGTGTAGAGGATGCAGGTGTGGATTTTATAACTGTTCACGGAAGAACAAAGAACACGCGATCTTCGGTTCCTGCAGATTTCGGCAAGATTAAGGCCATCAAAGAGATCGCAACTGTGCCAATTATAGCCAACGGAGATTGCCGGAGCCTTAAAGATGCATACAGCATTTGCAAATATACTGGTTGTGATGGAGTAATGGCAGTTAGGGGTGTTTTATACAATCCGGCGATGTTTGCTGGATTTAAAGATACGCCGTGGGGTGCGGTAGAGCTCTTTTTGGACCTGGCTTCCTCATATGGACTTCCGTTTAGACTCATACAGCATCATGTAAGCTGTATGCTCGAGAGTCAAACATCCAAAAAGCTTCATATTGAGCTTAATGAGGCAACCTGCTTTGCCGAAATGCTGGACTTTTTTGACAAGCACTTTACACTGAAGCGTTCTGGTGATGCTGGCTTTGGATCAGCCGTCAATTTTCCGTATAAAGATGTCGAGGAGAGGAATTTGGAAGATCGAAAAAAGGAGAGCAGGCAGACTACTGGAAGAAGGCTAAAATTGTAGCTTAGATGAGAATGTACCTGTAGGAGAGGATGTATATGATAATTTAGATGTTTTATAGATTCCAAACAGTACTATTCTGTTGGATTTCGCCGTTAGGGTAGACAGTTCTGGGGTTTAATTCAAAGTATGCTGAAATCAGCCGCGCTGTACTAACCCGCAACGCTAGGTCTGAACTCTGTTTTTCCCCCTCCCTAATTTTTCACATTTCACTTTTTTTTTTCTCCTCGAAAACCCCAAAAGTTTTTTACCTATAAAAAAGAGAAGAACTAGTCTGCAAAATTTTGTGCTTCTACTCATATAGTTAAGTGGTTTCTTTATGAAAGCCGGTATGCATTTCTGGCTTCAATTCTGGAAGGCATCAACAAGCTTTGTTGCACATTACAGGAAGAGTATGTATACTTTTCACTAATTTGTGGAGCACCTTCCTTTCTGCTTTAAACTTATTATGATGATCCTCATTTCAATCACGAGCAAGGAAAGTTCAGGTTTATACTTGGCTTTCTCATAGGGCTACAAGTGGTTTGTCTCGTTTTGAGATACCGAATCTAGCCCGCCATTTTGTGATGATTGCTTTTTTAATTTGTCATAGTTACACTGAATATTCGTTTTTAGCAGAATGTGAATGTAAGATGGCTCTATCAAAAGCTAGTGATGTCTCTCAGGGCACTTTTACTAACCAAATATGCATTCGAGTAAGGCTAGCAGAATTAAAAGGTGTGGCGTTTTTATGGGTATGCTGTGCCTGAATGTGTTGTATGTGGTAATTGTATATGGTAATTGTAATTTAGTAGTTGGTTGAACAGTATGTTGGGGTATTTTTGGGTCGATTTGGTGTGAGTTGGAGCATAATGTGGTTTTATGGGATGTATGTATGTTTTCCTTCGTTACCCTTTTTCCTGATGCTTCTATGTTTATCGTTGAATCCATCAGTGTGTTCCGGGCTCTACCTCAGGGGTGCACTAATAAGCAATCATCATTCAACTGAAAAATAAGCATTTTCTCCACTTTACCAGTGAAGATATCTGAACACCCTCTAGTAAACTACAACACTGCACTACACAGCATGCACACTCTGCAAATAGCAACTTTCTAAAAAGCACTCCTGTTAAGGAATTATGGAACATTGCATTTTTGTATATATTATTATAGAGTCAGAAGAGCCAGTACACCTAAACTTAAGCCTCATCCTCAACAACAGTAGTCTGCAATCCCTTGATAGATGGAACATTAACGTACTCAACGTAAGAGAACATCTTCGACTTAGCACTCTCCTCCTCGTTCTTCTTTCTGGAGATTCTAAGTCTCAATCTGGTTGGGACACCCTGGATACCTCTCTTCCACAAAGCGACATTCAACTTAGGGTCCAATCTGACATCCTCTGTTCCCATGTGCAATGTGGCGAACTTCTTGATCTCCTTCACAGCTCTTGGAGCTCTTCTCTTGAATTGGATACCGTGCAACTAAAAAAAGCGTATAATGTTAGTATTGATGTACTTAAAACATATCTGTTGGTTTATTGATAGTTTGCAATAAATTCTCAATTTAGCAGACCCATGCTCCGTTGAATGCAACACTCTTGTCTATCAAATATAACCTGTTTTCATTGCTTTGGCATAATCACCACATGTTGCCAGATTTCTCATTGTCCCTTTCCAAATCCAAACTTTCTATCCGTAGTCTCCTGCTTACAAAGTGACTGATTGTCCCATTTCAATAGTGTTGTAGTGATAACCTGTTGATTAAATTAAGGTAGTCCACATGTTCACTTTCCTTCCAAATGCATTTCATATCTTTATATAATCTGTCTTGGCATCTCCAAATGTAAATCTTGAGTGAATCCACACAGTCCTTGCTTGAACACAACATATCGCTGTTCCCTAAACTCTTCTGTTTTTGAACTAAAACATTAACGAGAATTAAGTCATCCGTCCTCTACTGTTCATCACAATAATTCAAACTATCACATATTTGTTAAATCAAACATACCCTTTTGTGGAGGTTGATGGTGTACTCTCTGCTAACTGGTTCCTTAAGCGAAGCGGCCATTTTGTTATATGATCTATTACTTGTTGATAGCACGTTATAGCTTTCTTTCGATACCTGAGTTTGTACGATGTTAACTTTGGGTTCTGCTCTATTTCACTTTTTGTGAAATTTCACCCTGCTCTCGCGGGACCCATCTGCTTCAAAAAAATTTTATTAATCATTTTTTTTGGAGCCTGCCCTCACCTAGATTTCTGGTCCCAGGTGTATAACTTAAAACCGCGGATTTCCATACAGATTGTGACTGTCTTTTCCTTGCAAGCCCCAACATTAAATTTACACTTTCTCGAAGGTTGAATTGGATCTATTACTTGACCAGATGTTTCTTGTTAATATACATATTTAAACTGCTAATTGTATACATTACATAGTTATAACATTTAACTTTTTACAAAGCCTAACTTTAACGGCTGGATTAAATTTGTTTGATAGCGGTGTGAGGTGTACATGTATCACGTGGACGAATTTTTCTCCTTACCTGGTGTCAGGATGTATACCATTTACGTAACAATCCATTAAGAGTGTCAATGTATGCATGCATGCGTACGTCAGTTCTAAAGTTCTAGACGTCTTGATTAAGGTCAAGTAATATCAAACAGTTGAGAAGCTAAATCGCCTGAGGTCCAAGTTTGGATTTATAGTCCTCCACATTGTAGATTGTATGCGTATTATATGTCTTGTCACGTGTTCTGTGCATAATACTTCACCGTATACGGACTTACAAGTGTCGGATAAATTTATATTTATATTAAACTCCAGCTTACGATTAATGTACATCTCAAAATATTGTATATGCATGAACCGGAATAATGCCAAAATTAGACTGCCACCTTTATTTTTCTCCCAACAATTGTGTACCTTGTCAATAGGAAGAAAAATGTAGCTAAGAGACTCATGCAGGCATTGAATATCACCATGTGCCTGTAGTATGTGTTTGTTTTCTGCCTAATGAACGCACCAGAGATTGGCAAGGATAGCAAGCAACCAAATGAGACAAAAGAATAGGCAGTTCCATATCTCTTTCCGAAATCGGAAGTCTTTTTAGTAACCTCGCTGATAGTAGCTCCAGTAAGTGCGAAAGTTGAGGCACAGCAGAAACCAAATATAGACACAAACACGTATAATGCTGCCTTATATTGGCCAAATGGTAGCCATATTATGAAAATAACTAACGTCAAGGTTCCTGAAACAAGTGCCATCATATTAAATGCACCGTAAGCATTTGCGAGATACGATGGAATGTATGAGCCAATAATTCCCAACGCATTCAGGATGGTCACCATGTTGTAACTTTCCTGTTGTGACACTCCCTGAGAAATTGCATATGAGGAAATGTATGTTAGAACAATGGTGTCGGCAAATTCGTTTAGAAATAGACTTAAAGTCAAGAATAGGAAAGAACGATCTTTAAAAGCCTTTGGATCGATTGAATGCTTAATCTTATCCCAAATTGTTCCAGTTTCGGATTTTCCCTGAAGATGCTTCAATTCTTTAAGTCTATCCTTTGCAAGGAAAGCTCCAATAATGTCTAGCCCAAGGTTTAGAAATGCTAAAATACGCATTGACCACTTGAAGCCATGCTTTGGGAACATGGACCTGAGAAGAATAGGGAATATAACACCACCAACAGAGCCACCTGATTGGACAATTCCCAAAAAGAAGGCTCGGTGGCCTTTTCCAAACCAACTAGAAACCGCCGAAACCGCAGGTGTCATCATAAATCCTGTTCCCAAGCCCAAACAAATACCAAAACTTAGTACAAACTGATAAACCTCGGTACATTCTCCTGTGCAGAATATTCCTACAAACGTGAAGCCCGCTCCGATAACCAAAAGTTGTTGTGAACCAAAAAGATCATATAAAGGTCCAGTGATAATTCCCAAAAACATGGATATAAACATGAAGATGGAGAATATCCATGAAATAGATGAGACCGCTGTTGTCGAGAGTTGATGAATCTGCACATATGCTTCGATGACACCAATGCTGTCCATCATACCAAATAGTGTCACGCAACAGCAGAAACTGCCAAAAACAACTGTGTATGCCTTGATACCACCGTTTGGATAAAGGTCTTCCTCGTTAATTTCATCTTCGTCGTCTTTCTGAGAATTCTTTGTCTCGTTAACTTGATCTTTCTTCTCAGATTCGCTTGAGGAAGAATTTGATAGTCTAGCATCCAGCGCATTTAGCGTACTAAGTGTATTACCTGAATTTAAGGAATCGACTGCATGTGTGTTGATTGTTTTATGCGATGTTACAGAAAGAGTCTTCAGGTTTGCGAGATCTTCGGCTGATTGAGACGTAAAACCTTCACTCCCTGATCGTTTCCTAAAGAGAGACTTCTGCAAAAAGTTTATCATAATTAATATGCGATAGATACTATGAGCGCTATTTTGTGTGTAGAGACTGGGTTATCTTTGTCTAGCTTGCGTATAAACGTATTTTGTTTCACAGTATTCTGATAAAATAGGAAAGAGTCCGACTGGATGTGAATCCTAAGAAAAAAACGTTAGCCAACAGGATGCTGATCCAATTTACTGCCAGATAAAGCTCAACATATAAATAAGACTTAAAAATTTTAAGGGCTCGCGCAGTATGTCAAACTAAATAATGACACAAAGTAAAAAGAAACGTTCACAGTGCATGTCAACTTCCTAGCGTCATAAATGATTTAAATATGTAATTAAAGTTAAATTGATGAAATTTGCTTGATTACTGTATTTCGAGCCGATTTTTTAACTCCGGTTAGTATTTTTGAACTCCGCCAAGTCCAATATAAGGGTATTCATCGTTCATCGTTACCTGTGTAATATAGGTCCCGGATATTTCTGTTTTCAACGGCTTCTTAGCCGGAGCCATCTCATTCATCATCCCTGGATTGCTCGTTTAGGAAATTAGATCGGCCCGAGGTGAATAGCGTTTTTTTTTTTCGTTCTTGGCGTACCCGCAACAGGAATGAAATCACGAAAAAAAAAAAAAAAAAAAAAAAAAAAAAAGGTAC
>ERZ746981.267-NODE-267-length-29770-cov-14.157950_pt1 | contig 29770 bp, 5 predicted proteins | sample MGYA00374948_ERZ746981 | MGnify/ENA primary metagenome ERZ746981 (study PRJEB28757, sample SAMN06711160) | food metagenome | host: microorganism | place: China:Harbin | collected 2017-01-30 | study: EMG produced TPA metagenomics assembly of the Analysis of...
AAAAATTAAAATAAAAGAAATGAAAATGAAAGTGAAAATGAAAATGAAAATGAAAATGAAAGTGAAAATGAAAGTGAAAATGAAAGTGAAAATGAAAATGAAAATGAAAATGAAAGTAAAATAAAAAAAAATAAAAATAAAAATAAATAAAAATAAAAATATCATTGAAAATGAAAATGAAAGTGAGTCTAGCTACTGACATGATCTAATACATGAACGGAATAAAATTATTTTAACAATAGAACAAAGAATAATAGGGATTTGTTTTCTGCAGGCTACGGAATGTGCCTCTTTATATTGCCTGTGTATGTATGTACCTGTGCTTTTATACTTGTATGTATGAACGTCTGCACCTCTGTATGTCTGTATGCTTGCAATTAGACGCCCATATGCTTACATATTTATACTTTTATGTGTTTTTCTATGCGATTCGTTCTCAATGCACTTGTAAATCCGATTGTACATCTATATGCGTATCTATTAAACTGAGTACGAGTGCCCTTGTCTTTGCATCCCCTGTCACTTGCATTTTTGCTTCCTCAGGCCTTGTTCCTCTTTATTTTCCACTTCTTCCTGCCTCTGTTTCTTTTTTTCCCTTTCCAGCCTCCCACTACCCTGCCTTCTCGATATATCATTTAGCGTATGTGTAAAATTCCTGCACCAGCTTTTTATGTTACTAATAATAAAGGTGAGTGGTCACTTTTCTGTCCCTGACAACTCGGCTTTCGTCTTTATTCTGCTTGCACTTGTTATCAATCATTTTTTTTCGTTGTCCGGTGATCCGTCTGCGGCCCCTTTTCCAAATGCTGTTTTGTCGACTAAGCTTTTGAGTCATCCAGAAACTTTTATTTTTTTAAACTTTGATGTATCTGTCTTGCTTACTATTCACTACATGAAAGTAATTCGATTGACAACTTTGTAAACATTTTAGGTTCATACCTGCTAACTCGGGCTCATTTAGGTTCATGCGTGTTCATCTAAGTTCATTTGCTGATTTGTTTTATGGCATCATGCTGGGTTTACCGATAAATGCCAGAATCTTGCCAGTTTTCTTACAATCTTGACAGTTTTCTTACAATCTTTTTGTGACCATGGTAATTTTATGATCTTTCCACCATAGCCACGTACATAATTACTTCATTGCTTTACGAATACTTTTGTGTTTCCCTTTCTGTTGCCCTCTACAGCAACATCTTCCCTGTAGAAATTTCGTAAAACTGAAATTCTAGCCTTTCCTCGCAGCACTGTCTACCGCCACCTGCTATAAGTCCGAGTTCTTTTTTCCATTAAAGCGGTTCAAATTGGCATATGTACTCGGACATTTGACTTTTAGGCATCAGTACATTTAATATCTCGTATCTTGATCTGCTGTAACGAGTATCTGATCTGCCTTTATTATCTTGAGCTCATCCAGAGTACTGTGACATATCCATTGATTTGTTCTGTCCTCTTTATCATGAATCACCCTTATTGCACTCAATGCTTTTCATTCATTGCGGGATTTATCCCCCTAGTGTTTGATTTGTTTTCGTTTTGTCCAAAGAAGAAATAGAAAAAAGCCACACCATCAACTAGCCCTTTTTACAGTCATACCAAATTATATATACGGACTCTCCATATAGCTACATTCCCCTTTATGAGTTCTATTCCAGACACATCTTGCTTAAGCCTTTCCCCTAAACCATCCTCATTTATAATAAGAATTCAGAAGCAATAGGAATTTTTTTTTGCTGATTCAAAAATTCAAAGCCTTTTGCAATTCAAAGTCCTGCGCTAATGCTTTTTGCATTATGAGTTTGTCGGGCTCTCTTTCATTCTCGTTGTTTTTTTCGACTTGTAATCGAATCGAAGTGGAATTTTATCGCGATTCCTTTTAGGGCATTATTAAACTGTCATTCCAATTGTAAAACAAGCTGCTATTTTAATTCTTACTTGAAGTATTATTTTAGATACTCCAACATTGATCAGGCCATTATTCCTTCATTATACTCTTACGAATTCAATATTATCCCAGCATTATGTAAATTTTTTTTCAGCTAATATTTTTTATTTCTCAAGACATTTTTTCCATTTAGAAAAATTTTAATCCGTTACTAGACCTCATCAACTTCACTTTAAAGTACTTTAATTTAAACAACTCACGATAATCTTGAAGTGTATCCCTCCTTCCAAGCATCAATTCAGAAACCCGGGATTTCAGTTAAAGGACACATTTCAGGTGCACCCTAGAAATCACATATTAAAATTCTTCTCTGGCATTTCTGACTATGATCTGTGGACGATCGTCGTATTATCACAACTGCAGTGAATTGTTCTAAAAGCGTTTATGTTCTTTGCCAAAGAGTCGAAAAGTTTTTGAACCTTATTGTTCTCGTTTTCTGGCTTGGCCCCTCAGCTTTGTTTCTTCTATTTTTCTCAACCATCGAATTTTCGATTGTCTGCGTAAGCCATTGTGTTGCTTTTTCTTTTAATTCGTCTTTATACTTTTTTTCTCACACTCGGCAATTCACATAAGCGGTTCTTTGCTATCATCTTTTTTTACGATTTCCTATTTCTCCGGTTTCGAGTGCATTTACATTTTTCTTATTCTTACAAAGAGAAGCAAAGCAGCACCTCTTTTTTTTTTCTCTCTCTCTCTTGTTTTTTTTTTTTTGCTTTTATTCTTTCCCCGTTCCCCCTTGTTTTTAATATTCTCTCCGGACACCACCCAATTACTCGTTTTATCCGTTTCCGGAATTGTTTCGGAGTCGTTTCTTTTCTTTTCCTACAATTTCATTCGCCATCTTTTCTTTTTTTTTCTCTTCCCCCTTGTCTACTGATATCGAGTTGGTCTCCTAGTAAATTTTCTCATTCTAGTATGGAGTAATTTCATTCCGCTAACTGCTGTTTTCGGTTTTTACATTAAGCATGCCTTATGTGTATCATACCCATTTCTGGGACCCTTTCCCTAAACCATACATTCCATTTCCATTTTTGTGCCTTTAGTCATTCTTTTCAGCCATATATTATTCCTGATTTAAAGATTTTCCATGTACCTACGGTAGTAAAGAATGCTTGTCCGCTGGTATATTTTGCTCGCATTATCCACAGTTTAACATGGTTGTGCATAGGTAATAGAATAAAAAAAGTCGCAGACCAAATTCGGATTGCGATTTTACACTAACGGATTCCTGATTCAATTTTACCGAGGACAATGCCAAACTGCATTGATCAACAAAACGAAAATCGCTATTAGAAGCTGCGTTTTCCCATTTTGGACTTCCAATACACGAAAAGCATCCATCTGGCAGACCACCGTTTTTTTTTAGGTTATTATGCACAACCCCCATTGTTTTCCTTTTCATCAGCGAACTCTTGAAGCAGTTTTTCCATTTCCATGCCCCATCCGCGCCTCTGATCATGCCATTTACAGCCTGACTGAAGTACGATCTTGAATATGCTAACATGATGATAAATTTCTTTCATAAAATTTTCAATAGGCTCAACCGCAATATAATGTGATTATTATAATTGCAGTTTCGTTTTTGCAAGAAAACAATATCAGATCAAGTGTATTGCTTGGACGTTATTCCAATACTATCAGATTCACATAATCCACTTGTACACCTTTTTGTGGTGGAATGCAACAACATAGTGGAAAATCTTCTAGAAGAAGAAATCAAATTTGTGTGAAGGTTCGGGGTTGTGCGTGTAACATGACAATCATTTTTTGGACTTCCCTTTTCAGTAAATAATTCCCCAGTTTCTGTTTTTTCTTTTTCCGCCCCCTCTTTCATCCCTTCAGTTCCCCAATTCGCAAAAGTCTACAAAAAAAATTTTCTTACCTATATTTAGCACGCGCTGTCAATTATGGCCTGACAGATATATTTTGGTCATTTTTTTGCTTTGGGCCGGACACCTTGAATAGGATTTTTACGATTACTCAGCAAATAACAGTTTTGCTCGGTTATTCGGCAAGAGTTTGCATCCTACAATAATTAACATTTTTCTTTCATTCTGAGTAATCAATTTTCTTATCCATACTCTCTTTCCCTACTCATGGAATTCACTACATATTACTTTTTTGCCGACCCCATATGAAATCTCCTTTTCTAAACTACATGATCTTTTGAATATCTTTCACACTTGATAAGCAGTTTCAATTCAATTGGTTATTGTCCAGAAAACATTTATGTTTTTCCCTTTTTCCCCTTCTGTTGAACGATGTTCGTTATTTCTATTGTCAATCAGCCGTGTAACTTGTACCGTTTTTTTTTTTTGTCCAATGAACATTTCTTTTTTCCAGCCTGCCTATTCCTATTCCTCTTTTCGTCCACTGCATTACGTTATTCAACGTCGTATCACGTCGGCAAGATCTCTGCATTGTTCGGTTACCGTAATATTCATTTATATCCCTGTCTGAAGTTTGTCCGAGACTGATTCTGTAAGCTTCTCACCGGAAATTGTGGGCGCTTTTCCACATCTCAAAAAGCTTTTGGTTTCTATTTGTTAGCTCATGTCTCCTTTTTTATTCTTCGTGCTGTATTTCTGAATCCATTTTTGTCCCTTCATCACTCACTCTGCATATGCATTATTTACGTTTCACACGTATCATTTCTGCCTGAAATTCTTTTTTTCTTTTTATTTTCTGTTTGATGCGGTTTGGAAAATGTATTGTTTTCTCCTTGCCTGGAGGGCACAGTTTTCCAAGCTTTCTGATTCACTTTTTAACACGTGTATGCACGATCCCCTTTCTTTTTGAGCCTCCCTCTATTCTGCTTGTTTTCGTTTATTCAACTTTTGGTCTCTCGTATTTTTGTACAATAATGATTTTCTTTATTTCTCCTTAAATATTATTCAGCAAGCCCAATGTATGATGGAAAAGAAAATTTTTGTTCGCACTCCGTTTTTTCCCCCTTAACCGCCTTTACTGCCCACCTAATTACAATTGATGCTACTCCCATCCCCCTTCTCTACAGTCGATTTCATACCCATCCATAAACCACATTTTTTTTTCAGTTATATTTTGGTTCTGTCGCATGTCATGCAACTTTATTTTGAATATGTCACTACTATTACAACATATTTTTTCTCCACCAATGGGAAGTTTCTAATTCACATCGGTCGGTGTACAATGGAATCTGTATTGTGCCTTGTTTTGATTTTTCCAATTTGTTTCAGTTTATGCTTTTGGTAAGGGGATTCTGCTTGCATTAGCTTATCTTGTGGTCAACAAGACATAGATAGGGGAAATTTACAGAAATTTTGTATTCGTAGATACCGTAACGCGCGGCATTATTTGGTACGTACATACATGAGTTATTTTCAATTTTTTTGAGGGGCTAAATCTTACATCCAGACACCGCATATTTCCTGTAGAAGCAAGGAATGAGATCGAAAGATTTTGAGCTGAGAATGATGGATGAAAATTTTCAGTTGTTGTGTGGCTGTGTAACTGTGGGTGTGGCTGTGTCCAGCTCCTGGTGGCCATCAAATATCTGCAAATATTATTTGAAGTACTTCTTACAAGCATATTTGCTATAAGTATTGGTTAAAAGTGTTGGCTTCAGGAATTAATCCTAATTACTGTTTAACTGCCCCGGATATCTTGCCGTTTAGAAAAGATTTGTAAAACAAAAATACATATACGCGTCATTCCTGCAGGTACACTTGAGAAAATAGCATGGCAAAAAATTTTCGCTCCGGGTATTGGTCGTGTGCTAAATACGTCAAATATGCATTTGTCGAGAATAATTGTGAAAAAACTCTTGATAAATAATTTTCAGTGTATGGTAATTTTCAAATATTTGGGAAATGAGAGGACGGTTCTTACCGACTCAGAACTTGCATTGATCAGGATTAACAATTGATCAGAGCATGCTTGGATGTAATTGACGGGCTGGACTACACTTTTACGCATCTGTATGTATCTGGATATGATGTACTGCTGTATGAATGTAGTCCTAGTACTCTTACATGAATGTACTACTATATGAATGTACTCCTATATGAATGTAGTCCTAGTACTCTTACATGAATGTACTCCTATATGAATGTACTCCTATATGAATATACTCTTACATGAATGTAGTCCTAGATGAATGTACTTCTATATGATTGGACTCTTATATGAATGCACTTCTATATGCACCTCAACGTATCAGTCTGTCTGTACATATGTATGTATTTGAATGCATTTGAATGCTTTTTCATGATTTGTAAATGAGCGTATTTGCATTTACTTGAACGCACTTCAACCCTTTTGAATGTCTTTGCATGTGCCTGCATTTATTGGAATATTATTCTTCAACTTTATTTTAGTTATATTTTCCGGCTTTTACTTATCCTCATGTTTGCTCGGCAATATCCGAATTTTTTTTTCTCGAAACAATTTGAAGCTAAACTATGAATGCTTAAACTCTTTTTAACACCTTGATCAAGAATAAATAGTACGTCCCCCGCGATGTTATGGTCAAAATAGTTGCCTTTATTGAACATTTCCGCATCGGTACCAAAATTGTTCTGTGAACGGCTGAATATGCAAATAACAATCAACTATTCCTAACTACTTCATCGGAGAGAATTTTGAGGTAGCTCATTTTATATGTCATATTACCAGGGTTGAAATTTTGTATGCTGTAAACGAATCGTGGTGAAGAAAATTAATTTCATCCTATTAAAAGTAGACTTCCAACTCTTATGCACCTCTACTCTTAAACCAGTTCAGAAATACGTAAACAGCAGCAACGCGATTATTACTCCTTATAGTATTTTTCATCCTATACTACTACACTATATACAAACTATTTCGCTGCTTTTCAGAGAAAAATGCCCACATACCATTCGATCAAATAACTGAACAGTACATAAGTGTGCGTTGTATTTTCATTTATTATGTTTGTAGTTGGCACATTTCTGCCTTCTATCCTACGATGATCACATTTATTTTTTGACGCCTTTTTTTTTTCTTCCTTTTACTTCAACACGCCTACTTTTCTTTATCTTTCCTGCATTCTTTATGAGGCTTGCAAAGTTATGCGGTCCCGTGTGTGATGCATTGTCCTAAATATTAGTTAGCAGGCACCTTCTCCAATCAGTTATTTCCGACTCTTTTTCCATTTTTGGTACCTTAATATTTGCATTGTCCTGCTATAGCAACCGTGCCCGGTGAATAAACGGCAATCCATTTGATCGACTAACGTTATTTTTGGGATAACTCAAATCTGAGTTATTTGTTAACACCAGCATTTCCTGTTTGTTGTTTCCGCGTGTCTTTAAAGGGTCCTTTAGTACATGCATTGTATTGTCATAGTTACGGTATCCGACAAATGAATGGCATGCTATAAGTTGCATTTTCGGAGTAATTTAAGTTGAACTACGAAAAGAGGGTGTGCCCGCGATGCCTGCACGAGACTTTCCTTTTTCGAAAAAAAATAAATTTCACGGTGCGGTATGCTTTCTTCTCCCATTTTATTGTGTGATGTTAATTCCGGACAGCAGTTCTAGACAACTTCCCAATTAATCAATGGCGGTTTATAATAACGGCTTATCAATAGCATTTTGTCAAAAAATTGTTCCAGACTTACAACAGTTTTCCTTTGACACATGGTACTAAAAATACTCTTGCAGTTGGCATTATTGCGTGCGACGTATTTCATGGTGCAAGGATTGTTCAAATGCACGATGCAATCGTCATATTTCTACTAGATATTTGATTATTTCCATACTGACGAGGCTGATTGTTTCTGTATTGATGATGTTGATTGTGTGTGAGGAGGAAATAAACATGATATTATGTTGGTTTACATTGATTATGCAGAAATAGTTGCAGTGTGAAAAACAAATCCCGTTTCGAAAATTAAGTTAAGATTGAAAGTCATCAATAACAGGTTGCAAAAGTCTGGATTACTTGATATTTGGTCAGCTGATAACATCAGAAGCATTGGTATGTTCTAACAATTTGCTTTATGTTTCTTGTTTTTGTGGGTTACATCTTGTCAGAAAATTTCACATGATATGTTTTCCGCTTGATCCTATTTGTTCTGGAATATTTGCCCACTGATATAGCCAAACTGCTCCACGGATGTTCTGCATAAACTGAATAGTGTTAATTTAAGAGAAATGCGATACTTTGAGGGGTAGCATTAATTCAGAAGCTAAAAACCACCCTGATCAGCACGAAACAAGTGCAACAGATGCTAATTAGTGTTGTAAGTCATCAGGCAATAACAAATACTGTCTAACAATATTCTGTTTCCATAACATTTTGAGATTCATAAGCAGCTGCTTTTTGGAGACAGCACTTATGAGGGTATCCATGATCGTATGCATGGATGCTTCAATTTACTAGTAAACAGTGTTCACGATAGATGTGTCAGGTTTATGGCGTTGGTTTAAGATGTTTCTTTGGTTCATAAGTGGTTCCATTTTTTACTTATTTAGCTGATAAGGAAATTATGTTGCTAGAATGCATTCATTAATTCGATGCTTTTATGAATTGACAGAGTTTATGCTACTTACCATTACCGTTGGTTTGCATCCACATCCATTGGTATAATCCCGTAATTAATGTGGTATTTGAAAGCATACTGTTCTTGAGCTAATGCGTACTATCGTTAATACCGTGGATTTATTTATTCATGATGATTTTATTGGCTTATGACATTTCACTGGCTGACTACTCTTTCGTTGGCTGACTACTCTTTCGTTGGCTGACTACTCTTTCATTGGCTTGCGATGCTTTCATTAATATGCTGTCTCATTTATCATACTTCGATTTACATGATGTTTTGGCTTATGATGCTTTGGCTTATGATGCTTTGGCTTGTAATCTTCCGTTTATTTGTGCTTTCATAGGGAAGTTTCATGGTGATTTGCAAATTGTCACATTGATTTTGCTTTCCCTTGAAATTTTAGCTATACCTAGATTGGGCTTTATCTCAAAGAAGCAGCATCATGGATCATGGCACGAATAACTTATGGAGTCAAGATCAGAAAGCAACTCAGCAATTCGATCATTGATAAAGTTATAATGAATTGGCATAAGTTGCTCAATTTGCCAAAAAGCTTATCGTGACAATAATTGCATATATGCTCTTTTTATGAAGCCACAGCTATCGAATGCTGTATGAATGCTGGAGTTACTTGGCAAAATAAAAAAGATTTAGCGAGTTTACTTTTGATTATTCAGCACCGAAGAATAATTTTATTTTGGATTTTGCAGATTGTTTTTTTACGCTTCTTGCTGCAGCCCAGATAAGCACCCAAGGCACCCAATCACGGTATTGCTGGTTTGGGCAAGAGTTTTGGCGTCAGTTTGATAATGACTGCTTAAAGGATTGTCAAACCATATATAGGTGAATAATTTTCTTAGAGATAGACATTTTATATCGGAGTGAGGTGGAACAAAGGTCAGAAGCACAAAATGGCTTGCTTTGCCAGCTTCTTTATCTCTCTGCTTCCCCGATAAAGGAGTGCAGATAACTTCGCGATAATCGCAATGCAGCACTAAACGGCAAGAATATTTTTTCCTCGGCTCGTTTCAGCCTTGGTCCATAATTTCAACTACCCTTATATCGCGCTGCTCATTTGCCCTATGATGCATTTCCTGCCGCCGATATTTATTTTTTTGTTGTTGTCTCTACTTTTACTCGTTTCAGCAGCCTTCGCACTTTCTGGCAATCCTAACAAATATTATTTTTTTTTCTCCTTCTTGTTCTTCGTCATTCCTAAACAGAAACAAATTTTCTTCCGTGCTTGTAATAATTTTTTTGCGTGCCTCTTGACTTTTGCAGGAGGAAGAAGTTTTCTTTCTTGTGTGTTTTGAGAGGGGACACGGTTATTTATTATATTCAAAGCAGTAACTTGCAAAGCGAGTCGTTTATATAGAAAGCTATTGAGATAAGGCGTGATAAGCAGTCATTTCAGCGTTGTTTTGATCAATTTATAGACCCATCAGCTTGTGTATCGGATAATTTAGGGCAAAGCGTGTAAAACGATCAACAAGGTTCATCAGTTGGTGTTTTTGCATAAGATAGTACGGAACAGGGTTGAGTTGAAGCTTTGTCTTTTTACGAAAGGGAATTGAGTTGCAGCTTGACAAAATTGCGAGAAGTTTCTGTTGGGAGATATCACGATATCCATAAACGAGTTGCATCTTACATATTTGTACTATCTCACATCTGCAGTATATCTTACAACTGCACTTCATTTTAGATATTTGCACTATCTTACATCTGCATTATATCTTACATCTGTGCACTTTCTTACATCACACTCCATTTTACATCTGTGCACTTCATCTTATCACACTCCATCTTTCTTCTTTCACTCCATCTTCATCTCTTGGCTGGAGAACATTGACAGGACTGGAAAACAGGCAATTCGGAATTCACAGACTACAGCAGAAGCAATATGGGTTGTTGCATGAGCTGTCTCCGGAGAAAGGAGGACGATAACTTGTACAGGCAGCTGCTCGCAGACAACGAGAGAGATGCGATCTCGGCGTTACTCGAGTACCTCGAGAACAGAAGTGAGGTGGACTTCTTCTCGGACGGCCCGCTCAAGGCCCTCAGCACGTTGGTATACTCGGACAACATCGATCTCCAGAGGAGTGCGGCCCTCGCGTTTGCGGAGATCACCGAGAAGGAGGCCCGGGCGGTTTCACGGGAGGTGTTGGAGCCACTGCTGATCCTCTTGCAGAGCTCGGACCAGGAGGTGCAGAGGGCGGCGTGTGCAGCGTTGGGCAACCTGGCGATCAACGACGACAACAAGGTGCTGATCGTGGAGATGGGGGGCCTCACGCCGCTGATCCGGCAGATGCTGTCGCCGGACATCGAGGTGCAGTGCAACGCGGTGGGGTGCGTGACGAACTTGGCGACGCAGGACGCCAACAAGGCGAAAATCGCACAGTCCGGGGCTCTCATTCCGCTCACGAGGCTCGCAAAGTCGCCGGACCTGCGTGTGCAGAGAAATGCCACTGGGGCGTTGCTCAACATGACACACTCGCCGGAAAACAGGAAGCAGCTTGTGGACACGGGGTCTGTTCCCGTGCTGGTGGACCTGCTCTCGAGCCCGGATGCAGACATCCAGTATTACTGCACAACGGCTTTGTCGAACATTGCGGTTGATGCCGAGAACAGGAAGATGCTGGCTGCGACCGAGCCGAAGCTCGTGGGCCGGCTTGTGCAGCTTATGGACTCGGCCAGCCCCCGCGTGCAGTGCCAGGCCACGTTGGCCCTCCGGAACCTCGCCTCCGACGCCCTGTACCAGCTGGAAATTGTGCGTTCCGGTGGCCTCTCCAACCTCGTGGCCCTACTCAAGTCCCAGCACGAGCCCTTGGTGCTGGCTGCCGTTGCCTGCATCCGTAACATCTCCATCCACCCGCTCAACGAGCGGCCCATCGTCGATGCCGGCTTTCTGGGCCCCTTGGTCGACCTTGTCGACTACACAGACAACCCGGAGATCCAGTGCCACGCCGTTTCCAGCCTCCGCAACCTCGCAGCCAGCAGCGACGCCAACCGGAGGGCCCTGGTCGATGCTGGGGCCGTCACCAAGTGCATGAGGATCGTGCTCGCGTCGCCTGACTCCGTCCAGAGCGAGATCTCCGCCTGCTTCGCCATCCTCGCCTTGGCCGACAACTTGAAGGCCCGGCTCTTGGCAATGGGCATCCTAGACGTGCTCATCCCGCTCACCCGGTCTCAGAACCCGGAGGTCTGCGGAAACTCCGCCGCCGCCTTGGCCAACTTGTGCTCCCGCGTCGACGACTACTCCGCCATCTTGAAGTGCTATCCGGGCATCTCCGACTTCATCTCGCGGTTCCTCGCCGGCTCCAACCTCACTTTTGAGCACATAGCCCTCTGGACCGTCATCCAGTTGTTGGAGTCTGGAAATGACCAGGTCTGTGCTCTCGTCAAGGCCGATATTGACCACGGTAACATCTCTTTGGCCTCGGCCTCGGCCTCTGCTGGGCAAGCTGCTGCTCCTGATCCGGGTGCCTCTTCGCCTCCCGCTGACTCCGATCCTGCTGCTGCAAACGAGATCGCAAACTTGGTCCAGCAGATCGTCGAGCTCGTCAAGTAGCCGCTTCGCTTTCCTTCGCATTTTTATACTTTCTTCAACTGCTCATTCTGTTAATTTTGCTGTAGCCTACTTATTATTACTTAATGGAGCCTGCTTATTGTTACTTTATGGCAATTGAGCCTACTTATTATTACTTTTTAACACTTAAGTTTTATAACAATTGGGCCTATTGAATAATTGGACTATATAACTGCTACGCTTTGTAACAATTGAACCTATTAACTCTTGAGCTTTATAACAATTGAGCTTTATAACTCTTAGGCTTTATAGCACTTAAACCTATTAGCTCTTAAGCTTTATAACTCTTGGGCGTTATGATAGTTGATCTTTATAATTCTTAAGTCTTATAACAATTGAGCCTATTAATCCTTGAACCTATTAACTCTTAAGATAAAACAATCAAGTATATTGAATCGAATCTTAAGCTTTATAACATATATTCTTCATTTCTCCATTTACCCAATATTCTTCGTGAGCTCTAATTTAATGCGAACATACATATTAGTTAGGCATGGCTTTTCCAATGTAAGCACCAAATAAATCAAACAACACTTCACTCTACTTCACTGCATATTGCACTTTATTGGTTAATGCCACGCTTATGAGCAGCAGATATCTGCTTCACAATATGTTGGTTACAGTATATTTTTGCGTAAGATGTGTCGCATGCCCGTTTTCACTTATATCATTGCATACAAACTATATTTGCTGTGAATTATAATGTATTATGAGCTGCATCAATGCAAAACGGAGCGTGAATTTTCATCTAAATTATTACCAAATACAGTATGCGCATTGTGCCGTAAGCATATTTTCAATGGAGTACTCAACTGCTGATAATAAACAGTGTATCGTAAAAATACACTTCAGTAGATGATCTCCTTGTGTTTGTTAAATTATTGTTGTAGATGTTGGGTCGACCGTACAATGTATAAACTCCAAGCACCTAATTATGTCAATAAATAATGAATACCAGTGTAGCAGAATTACTTCATTCAAAAGTATATCAATGAACATTTATGGAATGTGAACACCCTCTACTATAAAAAGTGCCGACGCACTATTCCAGCTTTGATATCGAGTAAATTATTGCAATATAATAGTGTATGTATTATCTGCATGCACACATTTTACATGAATTATATATCGTATCGATGGATTTTTCGGCATGAAAAACTCCTTTGCACTGTATTGTGTACTGCTATATTGTAGATACAGGATAATGTACGATAATTATCTGTCTCGATTAATCATTATACTTTGGAGACACTGTATCTACTCAGCGGTAGGCTATTTTGGTAAACGCACCCTTTACTTTGAGTACACTACAATAAAGTATTGCACCTGAACATACTTTACTTGACCCAGCAGTAGTATATGGTACAATGATTCACTAGTATCAGATTAGTTAACTTGGCAATAAGCAGTTTGTGGTTGATAGTTGTGAGCTGATTACTTTGCAAAGTTGTTGTTAGCTAGTTCATTGTACGTTTCTAAGTGAAATGATGAGGAATATGGAAAATACAGATACCTAAATCTTTTTTTATTTCGCAGGTCTTTTCTTCTCTGAAGAAGTATTCGCTTCAACTGAACGTCCGATATTATTTTGTTGTCATATCATTATAACTAGCTCCTTCTACAGAAGAGATACCACGTTGAAATATACTACTATATAGTTATAAAAGAACGAAGTTCTTCTTATATACACATTTCAATATTTCTTCCCAAGTCTATTTTTCATTTAGTGTTAATTGAAAAAGAGTTGAACGTAATCATTCCACCAATTTCTTGAAAGTTAAATTTCCGCTTTCAATTTCAACATAGTTCCAAAATTATTAATACATCAATAATTAATATCTCCCCAACACATCTATAGCTCAAGAATACAGCATATATACTTGAAAATATATTGTTTCTCATAAGATCGCACTCCTATGCATACAACAAAAATTCAGTCGTACTACTTCAGATCTACTTAATGATCAGAAATTAAGTTTTGGGTAACAGGAACCAGCAAGAGAGCTGCAATTGGACATTGCGTCTTTCAACATAAACAATTCTTCCATAATAAACGTTAGAAAAATGCTCGAGCACAGCAAATAACGTCTTATGTTACATCTCAATCTAAATGTAGGTTTAATGTTAGTACGACATTTGCTTACCTTGTATGTTAGACACATCTGGGAGATGCAAAAAATACATAGGCAATGTATAACAGTGATTCCAAAAAAAGAAATGCTTATTTCCGAAAGAAAGTAGTATTTCCGGAAGAATTCAGCCTTCCTATGGATCACATATTGTGTGAATGCTTACAAATACATATTCAAGCAAGCGGACAATTTGCAAACACGCACCTGAGACTAATAGAAAAGACAGAAATCTCAATTCATTGTCACTTTGCCTTTAGCCCAATCAATACACTGACCTTCATCAATTATAACGGTAGTCACGTTTTGCATACAACCCCGTAATAATCCGGTATACTCTATCCTGCATTACTACCAAACCAATCTGATTATCTCCGGGTGCTTGCTGAAATAAGCAAAATCGATTTCGACTTTGTGAATGCACATTTGAAAAAAGCCAACCTTTTAAGCCAAGCCATTCTTGAACAATACAAATAGCACTATCGGTATGTATTCTCAAATGCTCAAACGGTTACCCAACGGTTTGCTTTATTACAACAATGCTCGGGCGATGTCAGGGAACAGAATTGGAGGAATAAAAAAGAGAACAAAACACAATATGTCAGACAACCCCGTATTATCACCTTTTTCCGTCGGTTATAACTAGAATTCGCTAATTATGTTTCTCCAAAAAATATCCGGACCTGCGATAAGGCTTGGGAGTCTCGAAATCTGGGCCGATAAGCTGGGAGCGAAAAAGAAAGAAGAAAACAACAAAAAAAAAAAAAAATTAGTGCGCTTATCACTGCTCCTAAAGTTTGCCGTTTTCCGCAAGACCAGATTTCTCCGTCGGTTACCGGCGGGCAGCTGGCGCAATATCCTTTTTGGAAGACCTACAGACAACAAGGATTATTTGGCTTCACCAATATGGACAGGTAAAAATTAATATAAAAGGGGCTGATTTTCCTCCCACAAGAGAGATTTTAGTTTATGAATGACAGTTTACTTTCAATTATCATCGTTCAGTTGCAAAATATACTTCGTTAGTTAGTCGGATCGAGCATTAAACACATAACTATCACAGATGGCATCAATAGCAATAGAAAGCAAGCCGGTTGAGAGATCGAGCCTAACAAAGGACTTCAAGAAGCAGAAAAGAGAGGATGTCAAGCAGGGCATGAAGGATGTGTATGGAGACAACATCAGACTTGCCACATACTCGACAGACTCCGACATAGAGCCAATCAAGATGAATTGGTATAACAAGGATCCACTTAAAAGAGGCCCAGTTGTTTGTTCAAGATTCAGAAGTGGACTTACCAAGCACAACGCAATTGGTGCCCACTCAGGCCCATATTCCATATACCATGCCTTGAGTATCGCCTCCAGGAGGCTGGACCCCCACCATCAGGCAGACTACTCCCAGGCCAATCCACCATTCAAGTTCCCTCAGGTTCCAGAGTGGAGTGAGCCGGGGAAAATCGTTTCTTTGGATCCATTTGGCCACATGACCCCATGGTTGTACTCCGGGGTGGAAAAGAAGGAAAACGTGGAGGTGAGGCCCTCGATGGCAATCACAAAAGCTGTGTTGTCTCTTCCAGAGATCAAGGAAGAGGTCCAGAAGGGCCACCTTAAGCCGGACGGGAAAATCGTGTTGAACGAAAATGGAGACATGGCATGCACGAAAGTGGCAGTTGATCCAGTCTGGTATCTTCCGGGTGTGGCCGAGAGGCTTGGAATCAGTGAGGTGGATCTCAGAAGAGCACTTTTTGAGGATACAAACGGAATGTATCCCGAGTTGGTGACCAGACCAGACATCAAGGTGTTTGCACCACCTATTGGAGGCTGCACAGCATACATTTTCGGTGATCCAGCCAACTTGCACAAGGATGACAAGCGTCTTTCGCTCAGAGTTCACGATGAGTGTTGTAGCTCGGATGTTTTCCTCTCTGACATCTGCTCGTGCAGATGCTACCTTATATTTGGACTGGTTGAGGCTGCTAAAGAGGCCCAGAAGGGCGGAAATGGCCTCATCTGCTACTTCAGGAAGGAGGGCAGATGCTTGGGAGAAGTGACCAAGTACATGGTGTACAATGCAAGAAAGAGAACTGGAGATACTGCCAACAACTACTTCCCAAGAACAGAGAAGATCGCGGGTGTTAAAGATGCCAGATTCCAGGAGTTGATGCCGGATATTCTACACTGGTTTGGAATCCACCGGATCGACAGAATGCTCTCTATGAGCAACCTGAAGTACGATGCAATTGTGAATTCTGGAATCGACATTGTCGAGAGAGTCGAAATCCCAGACTATCTTCTTCCCGCTGACTGCAAGGTCGAGATAGATGCCAAGATTGCATCTGGCTACTTCACAAACGGCCACCGGTACACGGAAGAGGAGTTGAAGAAGATCAAGGGAAGAGAGTGGGAGAAGCTATGATGAGAATATATAGTGAATAAAGAACATTGATTATGAATATAGTAGGGAGGAATGGATTGGGAGAAACTGGGGAGGCGCGTGGTTGACATTTTGGAAATGTAATACTCATGCTAAGTGTAGCATTTAGTTGATATAGTGCAGATCAGAGGACACAGGGAGCAGAAATACACATCCGTACACTGTAGCATTGAAGTAAGGAATACGCTAGTTACAAAATTACATAGTAATAACGGGTATTGAATACGATCAGGTTTCAAGAAGGTGTTCAAGATGATATCCAAGTATATTCAAGTACATTCAAGTATTCAAGAAGAGATATTTCTACACGTGATACCTGTGATAGAGTATGTAAGCATATCGCGGAAGTCGGCCTTAACCTAGGCTGCACAGCCTCGTCTGGCCCCTTTGGCTGAGTTTTAAAAGAGGAAAGAAAAATGTAGAGCAGCGAGAATTTAAATTTTTATGCTTGAAATTGAATCTGAATCGGAGGTGGTCAACAGGTCTGAGTGAAAAACAGATATTAGCTAATTGTCATCAAACCAAGACATTAGAGCCAATCCGAGTATCAATTGCACTGTCCGGGAAGGACCAAAAGATTTTAGAAATATAAAAGCCGGGAATTTGAATAATCTGGCTGTCTGTTGATAGCGTTGAACGCGAAGTTAATTACGTGTATAGAAGTGCAAGCAGGTTGAATATTTGATTGACATGACCCAAAGTGAGGCAGTGAACTCTTCTAACGGGGAGAAGATAGATAAGGAGATGCCTATTAAGGAGGTTCCAGAGGCTGGTGAGAAGGGAAGTAGAAAAGAAGAAACCAAGGCAGAAGAGACTAAAGATGAGGCTAAAGATGAAGAAAATGAGAAGTCCAAAGATGAAGTGCTTAAAGCTGAGGAGACCAAGGATAAAGAGACTACAGACAAAGAGACTAAAAATGAGGAAACTAAAGCTGAGGAAACGAAAGATGAGAAGTCTAAAGATGAGGAGCCTAAAAATGAAGAGCCTCAAGATGAAGAGCCTAAAGATGAAGAGCCTAAAGATGAAGAGCCTAAAAATAAAGAGCCTCAAGATGAAGAGCCACAAGATAAAGAGCCTAAAGATGAAGAAAACAATGTTATCAAAAATAACCAATCTGATATTGCAGCAAAAGCACCAAATGGAACAGGCAGGAACAGATCATCAACCTCAAGCTCCTACACCATTAATGAAGCAGCTGGAATCACCTTTCTCAAAGATACTCTAGAGAAGCTAATAGCAATCAAAGAAATCGCAAAAAAGCAGAAAGAACTCGTGGCTTCGGCAAAGGAGGCAATCAAGATATTGGAATCGGGAGAGATACCCCCGGAAGCGAAGATATTTGATCCTTTAAAGCGGGCCTGCGAACAGAAGAACATTGAGGGCCGAATTTTGGCATTGGACTGCTTGGGAAAAATCTTCACGTTCAATATTTTCAACAGCAAGGTGTATGTTGAGTACCGGCAGGGAAAGGAGAGTGGTGCAGAGGTGGAATCTGCCTCTGAGGGAGCAGAGGGCGGCAAGGTTCCGCTTATCGATGCGCTTATCGGGGTGATAAGCACTTGCTTTGATGGAGAAGGTACGGATGAGAGGGTAGAACTTCAGATAATCCGCGTTCTTACTGCTGCAGTTGTGAACAAGGCGATGCCGGTTCATGGGAAGGCACTTCTGCAGGCTGTGCGGCAGCTTTACAACATATTTTTGCTTTCTTTATCGCCTGCGAATCAGGGGATAGCACAGGCGACATTGATGCAGGTTGTGAGTATGGTGTTTGATAGGGTTAGCAAGGGGATAAAGGAGGGAGAAGAAAGAGGAGAAGATAAGGAAGGAGGAGAAGGAGAAGAAGAAGAAGAAGAAGAAGGAGAAGATAAAGAAGGAAAAGAAGAAGTTATAGGAGAAGATAAAGAAGGAAACGATAAAGAAGGAAAAGAAGAAGTTAAAGATGGAAAAGATCATGAAGATAATGATAAAGATAAAGATAATGAAGGAATAGATACCACCCCTAACAATCTCCCTATAACCCTCAAACAAATGCAACAGGTGCCTAAAGACGTCCTAAAACTGACAGAAGACACTGCAGACAACGACCTTGACACGTGGACCAGAGACGCGTTCCTCATCCTGCGTTCGATGTGCAACTTGTCGGCAAAGACGATCGAGAACGAGGCGGTGGACATGAGGTCGCACGCAATGCGGTCGAAGCTGATCTCCTTGTACATCGTGTACTTCGCAATGAAGAACAACGGCGACCTGATGAGAAGCGGGCGGTGCAAGGTGGGGAAAACACGGTTTGTGGACGCGATCAAGAAGCATATCTGCCTGGTTCTGTCACGAAACTCATCCTCACAGATCGGCCCAGTGTACGAGGTGGCCCTGGAGATATTCTGGCAGATGGTGAGCCGGCACAGGGAGCAGTTCAAGTACGAGATAGCGGTGTTCTTCGAGGAGGTGTACCGGCCAATCAGCGAGATGCAGGCGTCGACGGCCCACCAAAAGCGGTATTTGCTGCATGTGGTGGCCGATAGGCTTTGCCGGGACGGCAATGCGTTGGTGGAGTTGTACTTGAACTACGACTGCGACGCGGCGATGCCGAATCTGTGCGAGGAGGTGGTGAACCTGCTTGCCCGGCACGCGGTGGCCCGGGTGGACGCGACACCGGGGCAACGGCTGGCCTACCGGGAGAGTCTTACGCGGGGGCTGGCCACGTACGGCGTGGAGGCCGTGCCGGAGCTCAGCACGAACCGGCTGGCGAGCCGGGCGCCTGTGCCTGAGTCGGAGGCCCGGTACCCGGTGGGGTATGCGTTGAAGATGTGTGCGATAGGGGGGTTGGTGAGGTTTTTGGAGAGTATAGGTGGCGACGGTGGCGCAGCCACCGGAGCCTTTGAAGCAGAAGGTGAAGAAAGTGAAAGTGGAAGAGATGATAAAGGAAATGGTAATAAAGAAAGCGGTAATGAAAATGGCTTGGCGAGTATTGCCAGCACAGCCACAAGTGCGGTGAGTATAGCCAGCAGAGAAGGAGAGGAAAACACAAACTCACCAAGTATTCACTCCGATAGATACTCGCAAAGCATTCACTCAGATAGATACTCACAAAGCATCAGCTCGGTTGCAAACTCCAACACCCCGTGGGACTCCAGCAAAATCAAGAAAACAGCATTTCTCGAATGCGTCCGGCAGTTCCAGTTCTCGCCGAAGAAAGGACTCAAGTCGTTCGCAGCAAACAACTTTCTTCCCGACTCGGCCCCAGAAACGGTGGCCCGGTTCCTGTTGGACACGAAAGCGCTCGACAAATCGGCAATCGGCGAGTTCCTCGGGTCCGGAGATGACCGAAACGTGGCAATTATGCACGCGTTCGTGGACCGGATGGACTTCCGGGGCATGCAGTTCATGCAGGCGTTGCGTGGGTTCTTGCAGCACTTCCGTCTCCCCGGGGAGTCGCAGAAGATCGACCGGTTCATGCTCAAGTTCGCGGAGAAGTACGTTTCCGACAACCCGGGCAGCTTTGCCAACGCAGACACGGTGTACGTGCTCTCGTACTCAGTGGTGATGCTCAACACGGACCTCCACTCGCCGCAGGTCAAGCAGCGGATGACCCTCGAGGAGTTTGTTCGGAACAACCGCGGCATTGACGACGGCAGCGACTTGGACCGGGGGCTGCTTGAGGGTATCTACCGGGACATCCAGGAGCACGAGATCGTGCTGGACAGCGAGCGGGGGCTGCGGACCGCGGTGGAGTCCGGCGTGGAGGCCGGGCTGGGCAGCCCGGTGCAGTCTGGGGCCCCAGGTGGCATCCCGGGAGCGTCCGCGTTGCTTTTCGGTGTCAGCAGGAGCCTCGCCCGGCAGGCGTACGAGCGGGCATCGCGTGAGATGGCCAGCAACACGGAGCGGGCCGTGCAATCACTCGGGGAGGCACGGGGCGGCCCTGGGGCAGCCGGCGAGGCCCCAGGGGAGTCCGTGCCGCGGTTCTACCGCGTGCCACCCGGTACGGACACCAGGGAGTACGCCCGGTCGATGTTCGGCAACCTGTGGATGTCATTTCTTGCCGCGTTGACCCCGCCATTCAAGGAGTACGACGACACGGACACGGCCAAGCTGCTCTTGCAGGGCATGAGGCTGTCGATCCACCTCGCGTGCGTCCTGGGCGTCGACTACGCCCGGACCTCGTTCATGCGGGCCCTCGTGCAGTTCACCTGCATCAACAGCCCGGCAGATATCTCCGGCAAGTGCGTCGACGCCGTGTGCACGCTGCTCGACGTGGCCATCGCCGACCAGAACGCCTTGAAGACGTCCTGGCGGTTGGTGTTTGTGGTTATTTCGCAGGTCGAGCGGTTGAGGCTGCTTTCGCGGGGGGTTGACGCTGTTCCCGATCTTCTGCAGGCGCGGATTGAGGGGGAAAGTGAAGTTAATAGGAATAGTAGCAGCTCCTCCCCCCAGAAAATCCATCCCGACTCTGCAGCCAGGCTCAACTCTACCCACATGGACGTGGCCATCGACCAGGTGTTCGCCAAAAGCTCGCAGATCCATGGAGACGCGATCTTCGACTTCCTCGCCGGACTCAGCGAGGTCGCCAGAGAGGAGATCAACTCGTCCGCACACAGCCCCGAGCCCCGGATGTTCTCGCTCCAGAAGTTGGTCGACGTGTGCTACTACAACATGGGCCGGATCAGGGTGCAGTGGTCCGCCATGTGGGCCGTGCTCAACGAGACGTTCAGCGAGTTCGGCTGCAACGACAACCGTGCCGTGTGCTTCTTTGCCATCGACTCACTCCGCCAGATGGCCGTCCGGTTCTTCTCCATCGACGAGTTGGCCCACTTCAAGTTCCAGAAGGACTTCTTGCAGCCCTTCAGCTACATCATCCGCCACAACTCCGACGTCCAGGTCCGCGACATGGTGCTCGACTGCGTCCACTACTTGGTGGCCAAGAACTCCGCCACCATCCGCTCCGGCTGGGCCTCCTTGCTCGGCATTTTGACCGATGCTGCCGTCAACGACGACGAAGAGGCCTTTGTGTCCAAGGGCTTCCGGTACGCCAGCTCCATCTGCCACCACCACCTCGCCCAGGTCCGTGCCCAGGAGGCGTTCGGTGCTCTCGTTGTCTGCCTCACCGAGTACGCCAAGAACGACCGGTTCCAGAAGGTCAGTCTCCAGGCTCTCCACGACATTCGCGGGCTCGTGGGTGTCGTGGGTGCCACCGAGGGCCCGGAAGCCACCCCGGACTCCTGGTTCAACCTCCTCTACGCGTTCCACGACGTCATCATGGAGGGTGAGGACCTCGAGGTCCGAGCACAGGCCTTGGACGACTTGTTCAACACCCTCCTCAAATACGGCTCGTCCTTCGACCGCGACTTCTGGTACCGCATCAGCAACCAGATCCTCTTCCCGATCTTCGCCATCCTCAGCCAGCACTGGCAGCTCTCCACCAACCAGGAGGACCTCTGGGTCTGGCTCTCGTCCACCCTCATCCAGGCCTTGCGGAGGATGATCACGCTCTTCACCACCTTCTATCCCACACTCTGCGGCATGCTTGATGGCTACTTGAACCTTCTAGTGTCCTGCATCTGCCAGGAGAACGAGACCATCTCCAAGGTGGGCATCTCCTGCCTCCAGGAGCTTCTTTTGAGCAACATTCTGCGCTTTGCCGATGCCCAGTGGGAGCAGATCGACAAGACGTTTGCCAAGCTGTTTGCTCTGACCCGGGCCACCGAGCTGTTTGAGGCTGATCCGAAGCAGAGCGTGCCTTCGTTGACTGTGGGGGAGGAAGAGAGCGAGGAAGAAGATGATGAAGAGAGCGAGGAGGAAGAGGAAAATGATGAGAGCGTGGAGGAAGATGAAAATGAATCCCAACAGAACGACAACATCAACTCTCTCTCCATGTCCAGACAGAAGTCCACCATCGTCATCAAGTGCGTTCTCCAACTTCACATGATCCAGACCCTCTCTGAGTTGTTCGATAACGACTCCTTCTACTCCAACACCCCCGTTCCTCACCTGCTCAACCTGGCAGAGCTTCTTTTCCAATCCTACGACTTTGCCCGCAGCTTCAACCTCGATTACAACTTGCGTGTCCGGCTTTGGAACTCCGGCGTCACCGACAAGCTCCCCAACTTGCTGAAACAGGAAACTTCCGCCGTCGGTGTCTTCATCAGCATCAGCTTCAGGCTATACAGCGACGTGCAAAAAACTGACTCTGCAACCAGAAAAACTATCGGCACCAGACTCATGCCCTTGAGTGTCACGCTTTTGCACAGATACGCCCAGTTCGATGAGCAAGAACAGGCTAGAAGCATCCAGAATTGGGTCCCTGTGGTTGTCGAAACTGTCCAGGCCTGCACGGAAATGGATCCCGACGATTTCCGCACCGTTTGCCCGATGGTGTACGACTACGTCTTGGCGATATTCGATAAATCCATCGATCAGAACCTCAGACTGTCTTTGCACGATTTCTTCGCCCGGGTGGGTTCTATCTACCTGGAAAAACACCAAGTTAGAACTAAGTAATTTCCTGCTTAATAGTATGTGTATATTTGTTGCAATTGTAGACCTGTACTGTCTATAGTGTATACCATTGCCTACTACTAGTATATGCCATTTATTACACTAGTATATGCCATACTGCACTAGTATATACCATTTACTGCACTATTATTTACTATTTACTACACTAGTATATACCATTTGGCTACACTCTGGTATTTTCCATTTGCTATACTCTGGTATATGCCATTTTCTGCACTGATATATGCCATTTGCTACACTCCATTTACTGCACTCTCTCCCTACCGGGCCCTCCGCGGTAAAGCTACCGGGAAAATTTTAATTGCTCCCTGCTCGAGCTGTTTTTTTTTTTTTTTTTTTTTTGTTCTTTTTTCACAAACTTTTTCACCCTGCCCACTTTTTCGTGGCCTTGGTTTTTTTCTTGTGTCACTTGAAACCTTTTCTGCACATCCCATAAATCTCTTCTTTTCCCCCCTTTCACCTTGAACCTTTTCACATCAACTGTACAATAACTGAATACATCATCAAGATGTCTAACAACAAAGTATGTTCGCACCAGCTTTCCGTTTTTCCGCACACGGTCACATATTATTGATATTATTGCGTCACATGACTTCTCCCCCCCCCCACACTGCTGCACAGTATCTATTTTCACATTTCATCACATGGGTGTTTTTAAGGAAATTGTCCACGGAGTTGCAGAATGCTATATCAGGCCACAATATAGTATGGGATGGCAGTAGAGTAGGTTCCACTGCTTGGTTTGTGCTATATTCGACAGGATGCAGCGTAGTGCACCTTGCGCTTTTTTTTTGTCCCAAGAACAAAAATTCACTCACAAAATTAGTGTGCACCTTTCTCCACCGAGCAAAAATTTTTCACATTGATGAGTGATGAGCGAGGGGAGGGTTCGAGGAGAAAACAATCCGATTGATTTTATTTAGGACACCAGTGATAATTTATTTAAATCACCATTAGTGATATTTAACAATTAGTGATATTTAACTGCTATTAGTGATATTTAACTGCTATCAGTGTTATTTTATTTATCATTATTTAGTTGCAACGTGCCGGATCCTTCAAAGACCATCTACTAACCAAATCAACACATCAAACAGAATCTATACGATTTGTTGGGCAACGACGTCGTCGACGAGGACGAGAAGCCATTTGTGGCCTCGAAAGAGGTGGTGAAGCCTCAAAAATCGACCAAGAAGTCGGGCGTTCCACCAAAAGCCGACAAGTCAAAGGCTAGAAAGAACAGAGCTCCAAAGTTCACCGGAAACGAGGCCGGACTCAAGCACACGAACAAAAACAGATCGGTCGAGGGCCCAAGAGTGACCAGAAGAAAGGGAGGCAAGTCAAAGCAAGATGACAGACACTCGAAGACCGGCAGAAGTGAAACTTCAAAGGCTGAGAGATCGAAGCTTGGAGATGAGGCCAGTGCCCAGATTGAAGGAGAGCAGGACGCCAAGCACGAAAAAGCAGAGGATGAAGAGGAAGAGGAGGAGGAGGAGGACACCACCCAGTACAGGGGCTTTGAAGATTACTTCAAGGAGGTGAAGCAGCAGCGTGAAAGCTTGGCTGCACACCCTAAGGTGAGTGCCAAGCCAGAGGACATTCCTGCCGACGAGCTGATCGTCAAGAAGGAGGAGTTCCTGATTGCTCCAACCTCCACCAAGAAGCTCAGAAGCAGAGCCAGAAAGGAGAAGAAGGTCTTGGATATCGACATCACCGTTGCTCCGGAGAACGCCGACGGCTTCGATCCAAACCACAGGGGCGACAGAAGAGGCCCAAGAGGCCCAAGAGCCGACCGTGGTGACAGAAGAGGTGGTAGAGGAGGAAGAGATGACAGAAGAGGCGGTAGAGGTGGTAGAGGTGGTAGAGGAGGCAGATCCTTCAGAGGAAGAGGCCCAAGAGCCCCAAGATCCTCCAGGGATGCTGCCAAGTCCGCCAAGCCTGCCAAGTCTGCTTCCAAGTCCGCTTCCAAGCCTGTCAACAAGTTGACCGAGGAGAACTTCCCATCTCTATGAGGTTGTGCCTCTCCCTTGGCCCAGATTCTCTAGTTAATGGTTTCTCACGGCTGATGTGTGCTCCGGGCTGTGCCCCGGCGGTTTTGGGTTTATATTTCTCTTTCTACTTCTTTATTCTCCGTGCACTTGCACCGGGCACACCTTCATCTTTACACCTGAGACCATTTCGGGCTCTACCAATTAGATCCTGGCCTTGCTGCCATCGCATCTATTTACAATTGATTTCTTTTGATCTAGTTATATTTTGCCTGCCAGCCGTTGGCCGATAATATAAATGTTTTTAAGAGGTATGTAATCTGCTTTGAGTAGCAGCCGAAGTAGGTTACACGATTGTAGTACTAGCTTCCGAATAATTTTTCAGTGAGAAAAGACTAATTTTTTTTTTTTCATTCTCGGCATATTTCAAAGCTAGCCAAGTTTTCCGCTTTCCATTGATTTTCGTCCATTTTTGTCCAATTTTGTCTATTTTTGTCCATTTTCACCACTTTCATTACTTTCACCACTTTCACCCTTCATTCATTTCCTAACTTCCTGCCGTTTATCTATTTCCGCCAATTCCGCCCAGCCACATCATCACTCTCCACCCTTCTCCAAAATACAATTCTCCTTCTTGCCAAAACCTGCATGCGGCTTTATTGGGCAAGCCGGCTGCAGCCGCAGTGGGAAGAATGAAAGGCAGCGAAATTATTCTTCATTAATGCATTCGGCCTACTTTTTTTTCCTGAAAAATATTGCAGTGCTCCACACTCAATTTGGCACTTTTCCGCAGTAGCTCGCATATGGCCAGAGATCCGATCTGACTCATAGGTAATTTCAAGTTGCCAAAGTGTCGAACCAGGGTCAATTTGGGGAAATTTGGGCAGCCGCCATTTCGGAAAAACCAGCCTAGCATGTTAAATCGGCAGGTATGCCGTCATCACCGGCCAAAATGGGCCAGCCTTTAATTCACACTGTCGTCATTTTTAATTTGGCGCCTATTAGAAAAATTGCCATTATTAGAAGTGAGCACGGCATTTCGCATTTGCATTATGTCCATAATAATTATCCTAATCCGTGTGCTAAATTTGCCACTAACCTGTATCAGCCACTCTTTGATTTGCTGTTTACATTATTTTCATGAGCTTTATTATATTCATCTAGTCTTTATTATATTCATCACCTGATCGCGCTGTGGGATTATTCAGTAGTTCTGGATATTGGTGGAGCTGAGATTATTACTGTGGCCATTCCCAGCTATGCTAGATTTGCTGTAGATATGAATTATTTCATCATTTCATTTATTGGATTATTCATTTTTTCGATTATTTCACTTTTTCGATTATTTCACTTATTTCAGTTCGCACTTTGGCTCGACCCCTCGGATACGTTGTGTACACCATTTTAGTCATATATTTTTCACCGTGTTTCTGTTTCCCGTTTTTCAAATCCCCGTATCTCACTTTTTTTTCTTGCTCCACCTCGAGTGCACTTTTGTCTCAATCAAGCAGTAATATTTTTAACAACTTTAGACCACAGAGAGCATTGAAAGGAACAAGACACGTAAGGAAGCAATTGCTCAGCAGAGAAAAAGAGTATACGCGTTTTATCTTACAGAACAAGCAACGTCAGGATATGCAATCGGACAGTTATTACACGGGAGGGCGTGTTGGGGGATTCCATGTTCGGAGTAACCCAAAGCTCTCCGACATATTGAATTCGTCGGAGCCGGAGGGCAGGAGTGGAAGCGGGGTAGGTAATGAAGCAAGTAAAGAAGGTAAAAGAAGTTATGGAAATAGGGAAGGAAATAAGGAAGGAAGTTATGGAAATAAAGAGGGAAGTTACAAAAGTAAAGAAGATAAAGCAAGTTACCGAAGCTTAGGAAGCAACAATGCAAACTATGCTAATACAACAATTAAAAAAGAAGCATCGTCGCAAAACGAAAAAATCAAGAACGAGGACACGTACCTCATCTCAACATCGTCTCCAGAAGGTATTGCAGCAGCTTCGCAAATCACACCCTCGAGAATCGCACGGATTCTCCTGTCGGAAGGCCCGCTCCCCATCCGGAGGCTTACGAGCCAGCTCATCTCGGAGGTGCCTGCGTTTGGCCACCTCTCGCTTTCAAAGCAGAGAAGACTCATCATGGCAGCCCTAGAGACGGGGGACCCGGCGAAAAACTGCGTTTTCGACAAGATCGGGTGGGGCCAATGGGAGGCAAAGGTTGTTCCAGCGTCCCAGTTCGCAGCCAGGGTGGCAGCAGCCAATAGTATTGCGGCCTCGTCGAAAAGCGGCAGCGGAATTGCCGGGTCGACCGCCAAGGCCCGCCGCAGGAGCTCTGTGTCGTCCGGGGCAAAGAATGCCAAGTCGCCGGCGTCGTCGTCCCTGCCCTTGCGACGTAGAAGGCGCCGGACCAGCGATAGGAGCTCCGCGAGCCCGAACGGAGCACTTGGTAGCACACCGGGCACTATTCCGGGCCCCGGTGGACTCACCAGGCCGCTCACGGTGGGCCAGATGGCCGGGCTCTCGTCCAGTGCCCCCTCGGATGCGTTCAGGAGGGAGTCGATCACCAACCCAAGCACAGACCTGCACAATCTGAAAGTTCCGGGCTCCCCCAGCCTCCAGCCGCTTCGCAACCTTCGAAACTCGCTCCGGGCTCGCAACTTGTCGCTTGACGAGGCCATCGAGTCGTCGTCCGACGAAGATGATGACGTGGACACGGCCGGATCGTCGCCCAACAACGAGGAGGCCGGTGTGTTCAGCTTTGAGAACGGCGAGTCCGGTTCCGTGAGAAGCATTCTCCGGACGCGGTCGCTGTCGGGCTCCAACAGTCGTAGGCCATCGTTTGGCGGCGTGGCAAAGCCTCGCAAGCCCCGTAGCTCGTTCACGAGCCACACCATCGGGGCAGCACTCGATGAGGGGGCCCTGGACGCCGGCCACCAGCGGTTGTCCTTCTCCAACCCGTCCAGCGTGTCCCGGCAGTCCTACCTCCGCACGGCGATCCCCAGACGCGGCCCACCACGCCAGCCCAGGGGCCAGCCCCAGACCCGGGCCGAGGAGGCCGAAAACTTCACCGATGAGGAGGACTGGGAGGCCATCGGGGCCTCCTCGTTGCGTAACGGCAACCACTCCGCGTCCAGCCTCAGCAAGTCACCGTCTCCCGCCAAGGATGCCAATCAGAGGGAGATGAACGCTGCCATCGCCTTGATGAACCTCCACACGGTCAGCTAGCCAGGCGGGACGGGATAATGCCTGGCATCGAGAAGTATCCGCAGTGTAAAAATGAAATAGTCAGTGAGATAGCAGTGTAATGATAGTGTGGTAGTGCGACGATAGGGAATAGTGGTGTAACGATAATGAAATAGTAAGTGAGATAGCAGTGTAATGATAATTAAATAGTAAGTGAGCAGTGTAATGATAATAGCGTGGCAGTGTAACGAATAGTGAAATAGTAAGTGAAATAACAGCAACATCCAGTGTAATAAACAACTTAATGAAACATCAATTAAGCAGACTGTGACACGTCTGGAAGTGTACTATATAGGAATGTCGAATCAATCAGTAGAAGTGTTCAACACTTAGGTGAGTCAAGAACCTCTACTATACTAATAGTATATTTCTCTGCAGACGACCGACTAGCTTAGTGCTAGAGATACAGCGTCGATATTACCATCCTCAAACCTCAACTCCAGGCATTTCGAAAACTACTGAAGCCATCTAGTGTCCAAATTGTTGCTTTCCGAGGGCAGAAAAGCCAAAATACGGTCTAACAAAGCTACTTTCGCATGTACCCTGCTATGTGTGCAAGTCGAAACCTATGTACAACAATTTCACGTGTCGCAGTTAAGCATTAAAGGGAAGAGATCCCAGCTAGTGCACAGAGGAATTCAACAATACCTTTAAATGAAGATACCTAATAGAGGTTCGACTGAATAGATTAGAGAAATGTCGAATAAGCATCTGGGTGATATGCATTGATGTTAGAAGCTAGGAATGCATTATTTCGATGTATATAAGTTTAATTAAATAAATCTCCAATGCTATGTGCATTGTATAATACCATATAGGTAAGCATTAAATATGACTGCTACCGGTAATTGCACAACAGCAAATCGGAGCATCGATTAAATACCAAAGGGTCAAGTATATTCGTTATGTATTTAGCACCTGAAAGTGGTCTTGAGGTTGAATAAAATAATTTCCAAGCACTTCGGCAAAATGTTGCAACATACTGAAAAAATATTGATAAACATGTAGAAACCAAAAGCATACTGTAAGTAGATGCAATAACTAGAATGTAAGTTGAAGAAATGTTTAGGCACGCTTAAGAGAAAGTCAGGGAGCCATATATAAGCAATGAAACAGTTCCAGACAGTCCATGACAAACAGGAAGATAAATACAAAGGAGTAAAATACCTGCAAAGTAATACGATCATGGATTGACACATACGGATAGCTAGATCTAGATACTAATGTCAAAACAATGAACCTCTCGAGCAATGGAGTTCAAGTTAGGAAAGAGGGTATTGTTATATCATATTATTAATACGAGAACTACATCTATATGAAGCGAAGATATTCCCTTTCGTATGTCATTATACATACTCTTTATTATATACTACATT
>ERZ746981.268-NODE-268-length-29728-cov-14.118681_pt1 | contig 29728 bp, 18 predicted proteins | sample MGYA00374948_ERZ746981 | MGnify/ENA primary metagenome ERZ746981 (study PRJEB28757, sample SAMN06711160) | food metagenome | host: microorganism | place: China:Harbin | collected 2017-01-30 | study: EMG produced TPA metagenomics assembly of the Analysis of...
AACCTGCAAATAGCATAGAAGTTGCAACTTTTATTAATTGTGGCTGACACAAGCCTTTATATATATATGAGGAGGCAACTATGGGGGCGGATGACCGCTAACATTTGGAAAATTTTTGAGAAACACGCTGCATTTTATTTTTAATCCTTTTCCTAGGAATTTGTCACTTTTCGTAAATTTCTACGTGGGCCAGCACCTAATCCTGCTATTACTAATTTTCTTTACCATTGTCTTGATACTCTACCGGGCAACTTTTTCAATAATTTTTTGTGGCACCCCCCAATTCGCCGGTTCCGCACCCCCTCATATAGAGTTTTCATTTGTTTTTTTTTCCGCCTTCACCGATGAGAAGATTCCATAATTGGGAATCACTCGATATTCTAGGAACGGCGACTTCTTTTCGGAGACAAAAGTAATCTCCACCCCCAACAAATTTGTGCTACATCCTTAACAGTTTGAAACATCACCATTAGTGCTGGGACCATTTATTACGTCCTTACCATCGGATATCGGGGAAAAAAAGAGGGGGGGAGAAAAAAAATAAAAGCAATGCTGGTTAAATGCAAAAATGAGGTCATGTATGAACTCGATTCTTCATTTTGTTGTCTCTATGTTTTTTTTTGGCTCCGCTTCTTTTACCTGAACGAACACTAGCCATGACTGTACGAACAACTGAAGAAAAAGGCAAAAAAAAATAGATAAAGGGGCAAAAAAATGCAACTAACATGTAACTTATCTTGCCTAATAAAGCGCCAGCAACTAAAGATTTACTCAATTCGGTTTTCGGCCTTTTTTTTTTTTCATTTTTTTTTCCCTGAAATTTTTTCCTGCTGAGATCGATGCACTCACATTTACTTTTTATCCCGCTTTCTTTTCTTTTTTTTCAATTTGTCTGAATCATAGATAGGGCTTTGTGTTCAATGCATTTCGCGGACAATTTTGTACTTCACTTACCTATGAAAGCGTGACATAATAACTTTTCGGTGTTTGCAATAATTCTTCTCTGTCTGTGGGGAAACACATAATCCCCATATATCCGATTCATTCGATAAAAACGCATCGGACATCTTTAGAACCCTTAAAATATTAGCAACTTCTGGTATTTTTGATGAGAGATGCCAACAAAAGAAGCTGATTATCTATGTGCCAATTACGTAATATTATTAGACAATCGTTGTTTTCTTGTTCCTGAACTCATCCAACAAATAAATCGGCCCAGTTTAAAAGAAAGATCATTCATGAAACGGGATTATGCTTAATTTTGTGAAAACACATTTCTTTAAAATATTAAAGTAGCAAAAAAGACACTTTTGTTTTTCCAAGAAAGTAGTACATATGATTCAAGAAAGGAGACGGAATAAGGGAACTAACTTTCCGAATTACCATAATGAAACAGGTAAGCATCTCGTACATTAATACATACCTGAAGAGGTTGTCAAATAACTTATGCGAAATACCTTATAAAGGGCAAAAAAAATTCAATGTCCGTAGAACATTAGGAAATTGGTTGATTGTAGTATTGACGAACTGTAAACGTTCACATGAACCGGTTGAGATTCGAAGTGATTTGCAATGCATTTCCGTTCCGCCTTTTCGTTTATAGTGCCTGCTTTCCAACCTTATACTCCAAAGGTCGTTTGAGGTCGATAACGTCGATAAGAAAAAAAGCAATGCACGAAGAGTATATGAAAAAAAAAGTTAATCAGAAAATGCTCGAATCTCAAACTTTAGCAACGCGTTATTTATGTGTTCGTCAATACAGAACAAAGAAGTTGATGACGTTCGTAATTCAACGAAATGAAGGAGGAAATCAGTGTTCTTGGATATCTTAATCCACTAATAAATGGAATGAAAAGAAAATTGAATGATGATTTAAGCTTATCAGACGAGACTTTGTTGGATAGCGATAACGAAGGTGAGGAGAAAGATTCATTCGATCTGTTATTTGGTGCTGCCAAACGGGGACCGAAGCCTAAAAAGTGCAACAGTAAAACATACGGTAAAAACACAGGGCACACACATTTACACTTAAAGATCAAACGACATCGGCCAAGTATAGCTGATTACTTTGCATCAGGAAGAAGGCACAAGCAGAATTTAGCTGGCGAGCTTGGATTTGATTTAAAAACAGCGTTAATAGAGGATGAAGCACCAACAAGCATGAGAACCTTGGAAGACTTAGTGGAGAAGGAGAAAAATATAGACGGTCTTCTGAAGGATGATGCTACCGAGGTTAGGAATGCAAAAGAGAAGGATCAACAGTTAAGGCAATACATTGAAGACAATTTGGATAAGACCTTTATCAATGATCCGATGAATACTGAATACATACAAAATCTTGAAAAAAAGCTAGAAAATACTTATGACAGCGATGAGTTATACGACTTTTACTTTGTGTTATCTAGTGGAGCGTTTGGCTCAAATCAATTTACCAAGAAGTATTATGAGTTGAGGTCTCGGATCATACATGGAAACAGAATTTCCCTAAAAGATACAGAAATTACATCAGCCTTGGGTTGTCTTTCGGAGGAGATGCAGCCAAATTGTGCGCTTCAGTATCTCAACGTGAATCCAATACACCTTGATGTACAAGATTTGAAAACCTTTGTTAATAGTTTAGGTTGTAAGGAGCAAACATTTGACAAGAAAGATAAAAAAGTTAAATTAATGTTGAACAACAAGAAGAGTATGGGCCCGCAGATTTTGGTTGCTATTAAAATGTATGTTTTAGCTCATTGGATATTAAGTTGCAGTTTCAGCAGTGAACTGTTAGAGGCAACATTGTGCGACTTTATTTATTTGATAGTTGATTCACGCATGAGTGGGACAACTATAGATGAATCCACAATTATTAATGGATGCCGAATGAATGTGCTACAGGTATTGACATCATCGTTTTTGGAGCTTTCAAAAAAATGTGAGCGCATCTTAGAAATTATCAAGAAGTGCTTATTTGGAAGACCTTTTTTGTGGTTCAGATTTATAGACAACCTTGTGATATTCCCTGGAATTGATATTCCAGACAGACAGGCCATAATTAACTTAAGAGCCAATTGCTACATGCTGTTTGTGAATGATATGAGTTTTAATGACACAACGGTAAATAGTGATAAACCAGAGCTGAAACCAAAACAAGACTATTCACATTTATTGAAAACCAAAAAGGATATTTATCATCATCTAGTAAAGCTATTAAGATATTTACAGCATTACAAGTTGCGAAGTGATTTTTTAAAAAATGGACCATACGAAGAAGCAAAGAAAGTAAATGAAACAAACTACCTTGAAAACAGGGAGGCATATCGAATTGCCAAATTACGAATGCTATCACTCGAAAAGCTCTGCTTCTCATATATTGATTTCTTAAGATACGGGGAATCTAAGTTCGAGGAAAAAGAAATACAGAAGAGGCTCCGGAAGTTGAAACGACATTGTATGGAGATAAAACATACCTATTTCAGCGATTTTACAAAATTGGTCTGTCCAGAAATAACAAAAAGTATATCGGCAATATCCTTCATTTGCGAGCGCGCCCAAAGCGAAATGGTAACAACTGATCCATTCTAATCTGAACCAACCTAAAATAACTCCGGGCAGGCCTTTGGAAGTTCAACGATATCTCTAATTATCGTTATGTTTGGGTTCTCGGTTTTTCTTTTCGATATTTCGTCGGCTGTGGCATCCTCTATATACTGGATGATATGGCCCCAACCGAATTTCGAAGCCGCATCAACGTTGATACTCGAATCATCTATAAAGTATGCATTGCGGGGATCTGTGACACCGGCATCCTCCAGAGCTTTGTCAAATGCACTTTTCATTGGCTTGCAAGTCATTGGCACGTGCGAGTAATCACAAAATGACATGCCGTCAAATAAATCGCCTAATCCGAGAAGCTTAATGACTCTCAAGCCATGATTTTTGTATGCGTTAGTGAATAACCACAGCCTTTGAATCTTGCCCTCCTGTTTGAGTCTGATGAGAAGTTTTCGAAGTTTTGAATTCGGTACGAGGATCCGATCAAGTGGTAGGGCATCATCCACTACTTTATTATAGTCCAAAGCATTAATTCTATGTTTTCTAACTAATCCCTCAATTGCCAATCCGTATTCTTTGTAGTATTTCATGTGCAATCTATAAGCTTCCTGATCGTTTAGATGTAGATGCTTTTTGAAATATCTATGGATATAGATCTGCATGAGATCGTGAATCTTAGTCGATTTTTTGTATAGGCAATTGTCGATGTCAAAGAAGAACACTTTACCATTATCTGGTTTCACGGGTCCAAATCCGCATGGTAGATAAACCTTCGGCAAGTGTGCCGCCAAATGTGCCTGCTCCATCTGATCATGTAACGAGGCATGAATGTTAATCTGAGATCTGGAAGCCCTCAGTAAAATAGCCTCCTCTTTTATCATATCCTTGGATTTTTGCCTAGAAAGAGAGGCACCATTAACTTCATCTTGCTTATAAACTTGTTCCCAGTTCGAGTCCCGATCGGTCCCATCTTCCTTCTTCCTGTCTTCACAAACACTGCATACGCTTTTGTTTTCATGTTTCGAATTCTCTAAAACTGATCCCAATATACTTTTGTCTCGAGAGCAGACCGATGTATTTTCCTTGTTTGACTGCATTTTGACAATATCAATTGTATCGTCTTATTTAATCTATAGCAGGAATTCCTACAGCCTCACCAAAAATGATTTATAAGGTTATAGAACCATCAAACAGGAAGTTCGGAAATTATGACAGATGAAGACCTCGTGCCTTATTGGCAAGGACCAAAAATTATTAATTGAGTAATAATAAACCGAGGGGTTCCGATTGCTCACTCAAGATCCTAAAATACTAAAATGAATTTCGCGTCGATCGATTCACAGACAAGACGATCCCAAACGCTGGAAGTAGCCATACCTCACAAACCTACAGGTGTCAGTCCTATAACTTAACACTAAATAATAACAATATCTTCATGGCAAAAGACTTCGCGATCTTCTCCAGCAGGTGAAGATCGCTGTTCTCTGCATGAACCGGTTAACCAGGGAATCTTGAAAAACGAAAATGTTAAAGCACCATCTTTATGGGGTCCGACCTTAAAATATAAGTCTATAATTAATAGTAAGAAACCTTTTTTTTTTTGATTTCAGGAAGTTCGAACTTTCTCCGTCACTTTCTTTTTGAAAGTTATATTGAGTTGCTCCGAGTGGAAAAGTGGATCATAGCTCAGATAACGCAGGGATGTAAAAGTAGAAAGTGTGGATGATAAGATCGCGCTTTGTTCGAATACTGTGCATAAAGAAAATTAGGCGCCAGATAATAGAAAAGGCATTTGGTGCGGAAGTCTCGAAAAGATAAACCAAAGTAAATTTAAGTTGAATGCAGGGGAGGTGGCAGAAATAGAAAGGAGAGATTACACAATGTGGACAAGAAAATTCTAAAAGGGGGAAAAAAAAACAGTTTTTTTGATGATTCAAGTTTGATGAATTATAAGCTTTTATTATCTTAAGCAAACAATTTATATAGTGCTTCTGTGATATTCTGTTCAAATGCTGAAACCGGTGGATGAGATGCTAATTATTAAACTCATAAAGATACATAGCAGGGCACATAGTGGCTAGTGGATTAAGGTCCAAATAAGCATATAAACTCATATTGCGGAAACCGTAGTCTAAATTGATTGTAACTACTTTTCGATTTACCGACTCAATTTACTCCACCTATTCTCAAATCGCAGAGAGTCATATGCACTGAATTACGGCGAACCCAGCCAGGCTCCATAACGAAAGAACCCCTGTTTAGGAAATCTGCTTCCCCGACATGCGGCTCGACCTGTTTATATTGAATATTTTCAGTTTGTGGCTTTATGCTGGATGTCAGGCTTATTTAATTTAAAAGCGTGTCGCTACCACGGTTAACAATAGGAATGCGAAGGGGAAAAGAGAATGAATTTCGCGGCTCACACCGAAAAATGAAATTAAAGCTGTCTTGAAACAATGTTCTGGCGGGCAGGTTTGCAATAAGTTTAGCAGTACATTCGCGAAATTGTCAGTCGCTATCTTCCTTCCGCCGTTTCTTTATATTGTTTGCACACTTCTGTTTTAGGGTGGCCATTTCCGATTTGATCTGATCCGCCATAATGCAGAAACTTGTAAAAATTCGTCTCGTCTGAATTTACAGAACTTGTCTATTCTTTTTTTTTCAAATTTAACTTTATTTTATATTAGCCGGGCGTGATTTTATTATTTGATCAGCTTCCTTCAACAAAACTCTTCCAGGCGTTCGTTGAACTTTACACGTAGGTATCGTTTTGGCTTGAGCGTCGATTCTTCAACATTCTCCCATCAGGTGAAATAGAACTTTTGTTTAATCCCGAACCATCGTTAGTCATTGTGGTGCCACATTAAACGCCAAAAGCAGATTTAGAGTCCGTCCTCCTTTTAAGCTAAACTGGGACAGGAAGCTTCACGTCAAATTAGCAAGAAGAAGAACACAACAGATACAAAGCACGCATGAAACTCTTCACGAACTCAGCAGCAATCCCACTTGAGGTGGTTGCACTGGCATTTCTCCTCATAGCGACGATCACAAGCCCAGTTGTGCCGAGTCTCTCACTAGCCGAGGACTCGAAATACAAGTTTGGTGTGTTTGGATACTGCAAAGTGGGCTCGAGTAGTTCAAGCTGCTCAAAAGTGTCCATCAACTACGAGCCATCATCTCTCGATGATACAGAGTCTGACTGGACCATGAGCTCCAGTGCCAGAGACAAGCTTGCGAAGATCATGATAGTGGCCCCAGTGGCAGCAGGCTTGACGTTTTTCAGTATCATCAGCAACCTGGTTGGTGTTTTTTCGCGTTCCAGGGTCGGTTCCAGCACATTTTACTGGTCTGTGGCTGCTTTCCTCGCGTTTCTCGCGTTTGCCGCATCCGCATTGATCTGCATCGTGTCTTTCTTGCTCTACTACCCACACGTCAAGTGGCCATGCTGGATTCTCATCCCGGCAGCATTCTTCAACCTTTTGGCACTAGTTTTCATCGCTCTCGCAGCCAAGTTTGTGCCTGCAGCAAACGAGGATGACTACGGAGAGCCGGAAGATGACGAGGATGAGGCAGCACTCGTCAAAGGTAACGATTTCGGCTGGTCTAACGGCTCATCCGACAACTTGGACTCCAACAACGATTTTAAGGTGATGGCACAGGAAACGAACAGCAATGTCATCCCTGCACCAGCAGCAGCAACATCAAACGCCGCCTCCGGATTCTATGCACCGGCTCAGCCGGTCACCCGTGCACCATACGGCCAGACCACTGCGGCATCGTCGCAGTACGGCCGGTCGATCGTCCAGCCGATCGTCCAGCAGCCTTTGCAGCGGCCTTATGCGGGCAGCGCATACACAGGAGCAAATGGCTCACGCGAAACCGACATCTCTACACTGGTTACTGCAGCCACGGCTGTGCAGTCGCAGGGCAGAAAGCCGGAGGACACGCTCAGCTTCGTTCCGCAGTACGACGCGTCGAAGACACGGACGATGACGTCATCTGCCGAGCAGACGTCGCTAATGGACGATCGCAGCCAGCAGGTGGCTCCGCACGATTTTACGTACATGCACTCTCATCCAAATGCATCTTCGGATGCTGCCGACAACACTGCCGGCTCCCAGCAGGGCTTGAAGCTCCCTCAGGTGTATTTGGATGATGAGGATGACGACCGGGCTGAGGATGAGGGTGATGGGGAGGCAGAGGAGGCAAATGGGCCAGTTGCAGGTGCTGAAAAGGCTGGAAATGAGCCTGCAGAGCCAGATAACAGCTTCAGGCTCAACGATGACCGGCTCTCCAGAGAGGAAAGCGGAGATTTCGGCCGTGAGAGAGCTCCTTCGGAGACAGGCAGCAGCCAATCAGCGTTCACGAGCATTTCTCAGCGTGGCGTGAACCCTATGTACTACAGAGGGGCCCAGCAGAAGGCAAACGTGCAGCCAATGCACTACCAGCAGCAGCCTCAGCACGCCCAGCACTATGCGGCATCGGCCCACTCGCAGACCTCCTATGGATACGAAAATCCAGATGCCATGGCCCAGAGGTACCCCATGAGCTCCCCGTACTATCCGGTGAATGTCAACCCGCAGAATTTCGATTCTTACAGGCAGCAGCAGAGTGCACCTATGCCTCCTGCCCACCAATACTACAGACGGCCCCAGGCCAACTCTGCTCCACACTCGAGGTCCGAGATGATCTTGAATAACAACCCAGACCTCCAGCTTGCGGGAATGAGGAAGTCTGGTGTACGGAAGTACGGTCTGGCCCACCTGAACCAGCAGATGTATCCCCAGCAGCAGCCACAGCAGAGAACACAGCCTTGGCAACACCAGCAGCAGCAGCAGCAGTACCCACAGCAACACCAGCAGCAGTCCAAGAACGGTTTCCCTACACCATCTGCTATGGGCGATAGTCCTTACGCGAGAATTTGAACGGCCGTTTGCCAGGCTGAAAATGCAAGGCAGTTCTCTTTTTCTTTATTGCTTTTTCTAGTTGTACATTAGCAGGTATCTTTGTTCACTCTTACTTATTCTTACTTTTAGCTTTCTTTTACCTGGGGTTCCTCCCACAATCCGTTCTGGTTAACGGACTTAAGACCTGTACTTTTTTCCTATCTTTCTGCTTTTTACTTCCTCTCTTCCTATCTTATCTCGCTATGTCTCGTTATTATATCAATACTAAATTCATGCCGACATCACTGTTGCCAGGTGCAGTCTTCCTAGCCGGGCTCTCCCCATTATCCACCGGGTTACTGCCTTCATCCACATTCCCACTCTCTGAATTATCCGGCTGCGTAGATGAATCGCCGTTGCTACCTCCATCGTGAATGTAGTGATCCACCCTTCTTGGCTTTAGCATTAAAACTAGAAGTAGGAGAAGTATCACAAGAACCAAGAAAAACACGACCTTACACTTCGTCGTTGCCTTCTGATACTTTTCTGCTTTCTTCATCTGCTTATCCGCCTTCTTCACGTTGACCACAGTTTTGCTCAAATTATAGTCTATCCTGTCCAATACCGTTCCCTGGTCAATCACCATGTTTTCCAACTCCTTGAAAATTGTCGAAATTTCAACGACACCCTGAGCGATTTTGTATATCTCCCGCTCCCTCTCCTGAAGATACTTATCGTCCATCTCGCTTTGCTGTTGCTGTTGCATTAACTGCTTACTCGAGCTTTGCATGGCCGCTCGTGAATAATCCTCAATCACATCATTATCCTCCTCCGAACTTTTACCACTGTTGGAGAATATCTGCGACTCGTTAAACTGGTCTCCTCCTTGCTTATCTATACCCACCTCATCCTGCCTTAAATATTTGATATAGTTATTCTGCAGCTTCCGAAATGATGTCGAGAGTTCCTGCGTCCTAATTGCTAACTTCTTCTTCAAATTCTCTACGAGAATTGTCTCTGATTTCCGCTGAAATTGTAGCTTTTCGTCGTCCAACTTCCTTATCTCCGTGTATAAAAATTGAAACTTCTTGGTAATCTTCATGCTCATCTCATTTATCTTCGCCTCATCCTCACTTTTATCGTTAAATCCGGGAAGCATGTTGTCCCGGTAGAGCTTTCCAAGATCATTGATGTCTCGCACCAATCCACTAAGCACTGCCTCTGATTCCTCTTCAAGTTCAAGCATATTCGGTGGGAGTTGTGTCATTTCAATTGTTTCATTTTCATCATCTTTATATGGGCTATGCCCTATTAACCCTTCCTCTTCTTCTGGCTGCTTATCAAACGTGGATCCACCCACCGCCTCATCAGAAAATGGCCCTCCATGATGAGGGAATGTACGCCTATATGCTATAAAAAGATTGGTTCTGTCTCTAAACATTAAGAAAAATTCGAATACAATTGGCACCCCAAATGGGAATAATCGTGAGTATATCTATTGTGGCTGTGTTAAATTGGTTCCTTTCAGTAATATTCTTATTTATGTTGACTGAAGTGCTTAAAAATTTAAACGACATTCCCGTTCTCTATTCGTTTGCCTATCATGAACAGCCACGAATCAATTTATTATCTCTTGCGATCAGCGGGGTGCTAGAGAAAAAAAAATAAAAACAGAAAGAGCGAAAATAAAAATGAATGTACATGCATTATCGAAATACTTCTTACAGACTTCACATATCCCTACAGAATTTATTTAGATTATGTGAGCAAACTAGTACAGCTTACTCGTATTTATTAATTATTATTTGTTGTTGATCAACATTCTTTATGTCGTACCTTGGTAAAACGCACCAGGTGCCATTAATATGTATCTCTCCATGGCTTCCCTAAACCTGTTTTTATACTGTTTTGGAGTAATAACCGTTGGCTCTCTTCCAACACCTCCTCCACCAACTAATCCCTTCTCCTTCACCCAGCTTTCAAGCTTCTTGTCCCACGTGAATGTTCGTATACAGTCAATAATTCCGACCACCAGCTCCTTACTCTCTGAGTCTATTCCAATCACCAGTGAGTAATCCATCACGTTCATTTTTGCCAAAAATAACGTATCGTTCCAAAGTGAGGCACGAAGAAGTCTCTTTGCATTCTCCCGCACAAACAACGGCGACTCATATATATATTCAACCATATTCTCATCGAGAAGAACCTCGTTCTCCTTTCCGGTTTGTTCCACATGTCTATTTCTCATCGAACCCTTCAAGTCAAAAATCCGGCTCGTCTTCCGATTGTAAAACAAGTTTTCCATGACAAGTGCGTCAATTGTGTATGACTTACCACCAGGGAATGTGTTCTTGACCTGGATCTGATAGAATCCAAAGATTTTAACCAGAACAGTAGGAAGATTATGGAAAAGCGCCTGTGCAAAGTACTCAAAGTAACTTGGAGCAAACTGAACAAAGGCCTCAAGCTCAGCCTTGCTGAGCTCCTTAATAACGAACCGATCATCCAAAGTTTTTAGAAATGCTGACCCGCTCTTACCACCTGCAGAATCCCACTTCACACAACGAGATAGACTCTGTAAAAAGTGCTCACTGACCCCACACTGCCTTCTAAATGCCTCAAACTGTTCGGCAAAGAATATCTTGCACCAGATTGTAGAGTATCCCTCTTCAAATTGATATTTAAGATGAAATCCCTTCTTAAGCATTATGGACTCAAGTGTTTCCGGCACGGTCTTATCCTTGTTCGCTTCTTCTGTTGCAGATTCTTCATCAGTTTCCTCTTCCAGAACATGTTTTATATTTTGCTCGGCTAAACCCTCTGAAGCCAGCTTTGCTGTCGCCTTTTTATCTGCTATTTGACCATTTTTCTTACTTCCTTCACCTGCAGAAGTCTTATTTTTCACCCCACCAGAATCTGGAGTTTTTTGCGTCTTTTTATTGCTTTCCTGCTTTACTTTGTCTTCATAATTTGCATTATTCTCTTCATGAGTTCTGTTAAGGGCATCGCAAAGTTTTGAACTATAGTCGGACGTACTGAGACAAAACGCAATAATGGAACTTGGTTCATCTTCTCTAACAATCACATCAGAGTCAACAAAAATATGTTCTGAAAAGTTAAGAGGATAAGCCAACGGTTCCCATAATGACGCCGATCTATCTTCCCAAAAATGCGTTAATGACTTTAAAAGAGATACCTTTTCAGGCTGGGCTATGCTACCTTCCTGTTTTTTGTCTTTTTTGACAGCCTTTTTATTTCCATCAGCTTTCAAATTTTGCGAAGAGTTTTCATCCATACTGTTCTCCGCTTCCCTCTCGGTTTCAATTTTCGATTTTCCGTTTGAATCAGCAACTTTCACATCTTCATCCCAGACAGCATCATTAACATCCTTGTAAACCTCAACACGTGGCTTCAAAGAAACCACCTTAGGAGTATAGTTATTAGCTTCCATCTTCTTCTTGTCCATTTCTCTTTGCTTGAAATATTCACCAGCATCAAAGAGTTCGGCAAGTTTCTTCACCTTTCCTGAATTCATCTCAAAGTTCCCAAAGTCATCATTTGCTTGTCCTTCCACTTTTTTCTCCTGATTTTCCCAAAAGTACCGCCTTTGCATAACGGAGGTATCACTTTTAGACTGCTCACTCTTTTTCAAAGCTGATCCCTTCTGTTCGATTTGTTTGTCAGCAGCATTATTCTGATCATTCTCAATACCACTGTTTTCGGTAGTATCAGTTACTGGCTTGGCTTCTTTTTGGTCCATGTCTTTTTTACTGGCTTTTTCTTCTTTTATCTCTCGTTCTTCCCCATCTGTATGTTCATTATCTCCCTTCTTATCATCCGAGACAGAATTAAAAAGACGATCTAACTGAAATGCGGTAATCTTTCTAATATCCTTCTCAGAAGGTAAATATTTCTCTGCAAACTCCTTGAACACGGTATTCCAATCACTGGACAGCTCTTGGACCTCACGAACAACGGAATTCAGTTCTAGATGTCTTGTAACATCAGTGCTGGAATAGATATGTTTACAAAGATGCTCGATATTTATTTGCTGTGTATCCACCTTCTGCTTTAATTCAGTAATTCGCTTAGAACCGGCCTCAACTTTTTCAAGTGTAGTATTGTCAAGCTTGACCCTGTTCAACCGGCTGCGTACACTATCAAAAAATTGCCGCGATTTTTGGAGAGCCGAATTGAAAGTCTTGATCTTGATACCAATGTCATATTGTGGCTTCCAGAAGACTTTTGACTTTGGAGGAACCAGTCGTAAAGTATCAATCTCGGAGTACTCGATTCTCACCATGTATCCTCTAAAGCTGAAGTAATGTATTTGATCTCTGTAGAAATCATGATCGCAGGCTGATCCCTTAACTTTCATGTTCCTACACCAAAATGACAATTCAAGGTACTTTCCAAATGAATAATTCCATGCATTTTCAGTAAGTGGTAGTACAACCGTAGTGCTGTGACACACTTTGCAAAAGCTCCAAGTCATAATTATGTCATCTTTTCCATTTACGCTATTTCCTGCCTTTTCATGCGTGTCCTCTTCCAGAACAACGTCTACTTTTCCACTTCCGTGAACGTAAGTCCTGTAATGATCCTTTAGGCTGAGTCCGCATCCTTCCGGGCAAAGATCACCAGCGTGTAAACATGTGTGTTCAATAAACTGACCTAAAGAAAAATCATTTTCCCAGTAAAAATCAACTAGCTGAATAACCGGTCCGATACAAGGAGTAGAGTTCTTCGAGCACACCATGCTAAATAGTGTAACAATATTTTGATGATAGTTTGGATCAAAGTACGAAAGACCCCTTGCAGCCCAAAACTGGTCCCATTGTCTACCAGCTACAGAAAGCTCGTAACGCAACATTCTATCCCTTTCGTCACTGCACTTTTTAACGATACTGAATAAATCGTCAAAACCTTCAGGCAAGTTTGCAGCAACCTGTGATATTTGCCAGAAATCCAAATATCTCTTTATTGCCTTCTGGCGATTTCCATCCTTCAAGGACTTGTCACCTAGAAGAATGTGAAATTTGTTTTCGAATTCCGCAAACTGCAACTTATTCTTCTCGGCTAGTTTTTCAATATCTTTGAGCTCCACAAGTAGGTGAGGAGCATGGAAGTTGACGGACGGAGAGGAAGAAAGAATCCTCTTCTTAATTAGGTCCCAAACATCACTGTAGGAACCAATCTGTATGGAATATAGAGGACAGGTAATCTGTTGCTCTTTTATTTCCGGAGCCTGTAGACACTGATCACGTAAAAGTCCCGATTCAAGTTTCACGTTGAAGAAGACATAAGCCATCAAAGCAGCACACTCCTTGATTTTACCCAAAGCCTCCTTGCCCATACCTCTTAGTGTAATTGTAAAGCCAAGTTTTCTGTCGCAACCGGAAAAGTAGAAATATGTACGTAATGCACGCTTGCAGAGATAAGTTCTCACTTCAAATTTCCCACAGTGTCCAAGTTTAGGCTGTAATGCAAGTTTATCCATTGAAGTTATGACATCTGCTCCTGTCATTCGAGCAGCGCGTTCAATTGCAGGCAATTTCACTTTTGGGACCACGGTTATTCCTCTTGCCGACAGAAGTTCCAAAGCATACCCGTTGATTGTAGAAGAAGATAGTACTATATTAGGCTTGAGAGCAGCTATTCTTGCTGTTAATTTGCGTAAATATTCGTTTTGCTGTGCGATGATCGGTTCAAGAGATGAAAATTGGGCGTCCATCACATCCTCCTGGTCTACTTCTTTGAATGAATTGTCATCCTGTTGGGACAGTCTGTGCAATTCCCCGGCACTCGATGTTGTATCCTGTTCTTGGTCATATTCAAGAGGAAATGTAATGAGCATAATACGTGGATTATCGATCTCACGCGGCATTTGCTTCAAAGGAAGACTTTTTGAAATTACCAGTCCATCTATAACGTGCGTGTCTGAGATCTCCCCTCCCGGAATACGCTTTAACTTGAGATAGTTGGACATATCAAATCCTGTTGTGTTGCTGAGATCGACAGATATAAGGGATATCTTCTTCAAGCATTTCACAAGCACCTCAGTCCACTGATCTATGTTGGGTATATCCTTATCAGTGAGTAGTTCTCGAAGCAGTTGTCTCCCGTGCATCTCTCCAGCTCTCAAGAAATCGTCCGTGAACTCAAAATCTTCAAATCCCAGTAAAGAGGACGACACAGAAGATGAAGATAGCACTCTTGTGCCAGTGCCACTTACCTTACGACCACTTCGGCTTATCCTTCTGTGTCTCAATCGTTGAAAAGTTGAAGCACGTCTCATCCTAGATCGCTGTTTCATGATATCTGTAGGCTGAAATCCCCGGTTATCCCTCTGCAGACTCATAGACGGCTGCATTCCCCATCTTAAAGGCCCAAGAATTTGCTGTGATACAGATCCATACGAAGGCCGCTCAATTCCCAAGCCAACCCCCCACCCTTTATTAACACTTTCGCTGGATGTAGGACTTAGCGGAGGCAAAGAGGCAGCACTAGCATCATTTGCATTTTGGTATATTTTAAGCCTGTTTCCAACGCTTTTACTCCTTAGTAGATTCGTACTGTCAAGGCTCTCCGTACTCATTCCAGGAAGAACCTGATCCTCCACATCTACAGATGTGTTTTGCTTTACTGATTTCCCACGCACGGTGTCTCCACTTTTGTACATTGCGCTAGTATTGGCGTCACCTTTCCTCGTAATCTGAATAAATGGATCGTGGTCTGAATCAACATCATCCTCGCTCGAATCACTCGTATAAATACTATTGCTTATATCGTCTGATAAGGCAGAATGCGGCCTATTCCCAGCTGAAGGGACTGAAGTCGTCTTTGAGTTAGTTCTTGTTTCTGATGGAACCCTCTTAGAAGCTGCAAAATTGAAGATCGAAGATGCCGCACTAGCGGCCACTTTCGTAAAGCTTAGTGGTGCAAGTCGAGCAGATGAGTTTGCAAGAGTGGTGTCCTTTCCCTGAAGCAGATCCTGCCGTCCTTGTTGCCTCTTTTGATGAATCTGATGAACTTGATGCCGATTTGCCCGTGGAATATCTATTTCAACAGCCTCACCTTCCCTTCTGGTAGCAATTGTGAGCAATGGAGGTGGAGCTGGAGTTGTTTCCGTGTCCTTTGTCGCGCTTATATCCTTATTATTAGACTCCGATGGATTTTTGCTGCTTGCTTTGATAGTATCTATCTTATTTGAAGAAGTGGTTTTCCCTTCCGCCGAGTCGGAACTTCGTTTAATCACTCCGGGCTGCGATCTTAATGGAGCATCACGCCCACCAATTAGAGTGGATGTATCATCAGCACTTATACGACTTCTTCGGCTCGGGCTTTCTCTATCATCAAATTCCTCTTCCTCTTCACTTGTTGGATAATCCTCATAACGCTCAGCAAGCTGTGCACAAGACAGGCAAACCCTCATCTGACCATTGACATTAAACTTTGTGCCATCAATGAACGTAGTACATGCCCCGCAAAAAATCTTACCACATATTCGACAATGATGTTTCCTTCTAAACGTGGTAAACCTTCTCTCGCATGCACGACACTCCAGTGCCGAAGAGTCATCAAGCCAATAGTCTCTGCCTATTCCAGATTGCTCGGATCGTCGATTGGAAAGCGTCGACAGGAGACTAAGTGTGAGATCTGGATAATCAGCCCTAGTAGGTCTTGACTGAAGAGCATAAGTATGAGTATGCTCGTCTAGATGAGTTGTAGATTTAGATGATGCCTCTCGTAGGCCTGGATGGTTCAACTTGGACATTCCAGACTATCTCGTTTCTCACAATCGGTAATCCACAAAAAAGGTTTTTTCCGAAGAAGGCAGAGAACTCGAGACAAAACAGTGCATGTTGGGAAAAGCATTATCAATTATTTATTTCTGAATCTGAATATTTACATTACGGCGCATTCCATCTACTACAGCCTTTTTTTTTTATGTAAGCTTTTTTTTTTTTGTGGGGTGCACTATCCGGTAACTCTGCTAATGTTATTCCTGTAACACCGACTAATTAATCTATCAGCATCTATTTATTCACATATCTCGCTAGTTTTCCAACACATCACATGGCAATATTAAATATTACATTCACTTTCTAATCATTGTGCTTATGCTTATGCTTATGCTCATGCTTCTTATGCTTCCTCTCCTTCTCTTCGCTTTCTTCAATTTCCTCCGCCTTCCTCTTCCTGCTTTCTTTTATAGAATTATTCTCGCTTTCATTTCCATCTTGTTCATTCTCTGGCTCACTTACGCTATCACTATCATTACTTTCGCTTTCGCTTTCCGAACTCTCTGTGTACTTTGGCTGTATTTCATCATCATTATCCTTCTTCTCCTCTTCTTTTTCACCTTTAGTCTCCCCATCATCATCAAACACAATTTTTTTGTTCTTTGGCACACTGATAGAACTAACAACAGGATTTGCTTCCTCTTCTTCTAGTATCACCGGAGGAAGTCCACGAAGTTCTCTTTGAAGTCTTTTTAACTGGCTGATGGTGGTCGTTTTAGGACCAACATACGTATTCAACCCCATAGATCCTTCGCTTGAAACCGCTGATGTCGTAAGTATGCGGTCATAATCATCCAAGAAGTCATCTAAGTACTTTTGGACATGTTCCTTATCTAAGGATTTCGCTTTCACTGCATGTATTGTAGTTGGATGTTGAACATCACACTCTGCAACCCTACTGACTCCAAATGGCATCTTTTCTTGTCTGACTGTCGTCTATGTGTATTTATTAATATCGGATTATGCGTTGGGGCTTAACAGCTTGTATGGCTTGTTTCATAGCAGTTGAATCATTATGGGAAAATTTTTTTATAGACTGAAAAAAAAAAAAAAAAAGGCTGTAGGACATAAAATCCAAACGCAGTACTTAAGTAGAAGAATAAATAAATGACACTGTCTCTTTTGAATCATTCTCCACGGTCTCTTTTTTATATCTTTTCAATTATATCTTGGAGTTTCAAATAACGCAGTTATGTTTTCTAATTTCGGACGTGTATTGATTTCCATTAGACCTGCTGTTAGAACGTTTTCTAGTGTGTGTTATGGCAGAGAGCAGACGGTATCACATAGAAGGCCAACATTTGGTGTGATGGGAGAGATAATGGCTAGAGTTAGCAGGCAAAGTCCATACATGGCCCCAGGTATAAACACCGGAGTTACACAGGTTAGATGGGCCACTCGTGGAGGTCACAGAGGCAATAATTTAGGTAATACATATCAACCAAACACTTTGAGGAGAAAGAGAAGACTAGGGTTTTTGGCAAGAATGAAATCCATAAGTGGTCGTAAAATAGTCAAAAATAGAAAGCAGAAAGGAAGGTGGTTTCTCACGTATTGATCCATTGGGATATTTAATCGTGTACATATTCAATTATATTTATATAATCTTGGGCATATAAGGCAGGAGCTTCAGTATTTACGAGACAGCTTATTTGGTGTACGTAGCTCAAGTTATTCCGGTTTGAACATATATTAACATACGTATGTACTCTTTCTACACAAAATACGGAAAAAGAGACCAAAGTTATCGATATGTCAATTGTAAATGAATAAGCTCGTCGCATTCGTCAGTCCAGTTGAATGAAGTCTTTATAGACGCGTCGATCGATCCTGTTGAAATCTGACCGACCCGACAAATATTCGGGGAAAAAAACCACGCGATGCCTCGTACAGAAACATCACCTTCATCAGCCGAGAATTGTAATCAACCGGTAAGCATACCATTCTAAAGCTTTGAATCGACAAATTGAGCGGATCAAGAGGCATGGGTCCGTTTCTTACAATATGCGCCTACTCATTGGCCATGGCGATCAGCTCTTTTGTGGCTGGAATACCGCCACTTTTATTTGAGCTTCCACCTGAAAAAATGGAACACTTGTCGACACTTAGTATGGGAATTCTAGTTTCTGCAGCGCAAGTGCTTATTATTCCCGAAGGTATAAAGCACTCGCCCGAGGGAAGTCCAATTGGATTGTTTCTTATTGCCGGATTTATAACGTTGTTTACCATCGATAGACTTTCGGACATCGCTCGTTCCAGTAAGAGAAACTCAAATGGATACAGCAAAATGAATTATAATATAGAAGAAGGACAAGGTTCCCCAATTGATCCGAATTTGGAAATTGACTCATTATCAGAGCGAGGGATTTCAGACTCGCATGGTGCTTCGTCAGATGGAAACACTGATGATGATTCACGTATCACGACTTCTGATGCTGACCTTGATAGTATTATGAATGATGGAGTACAGCCATCAACTACGGCAACGGAAGAAGAAGATTATAGTATACGGCAGATCTTGGAATCTTCTGGTACACTCAAGGGAATGTGGAATTTAAAAGGCAGTACTAGTTTGAGAAAGCTTCTCTTCAAGGGATTTGTATCAGCATTTCAGAACACAGATACGTTAGGATTGCTCATTCATTGTATTACAGATGGAATAGCTCTTGCATCATCTTTAATGGCATCCAACGAATCGCCAACTGTGCAATCAATTTTCGTTATCGTGGCTATTTTCCTTCACAAACTTCCTACAGCGTTTGCTTTAGTCGCCTTACTAATTAGAGATGGTTTGCCTAGAATATTTGTCCTTTGTCATCTTATCTGTTTTTCGTTGGCTGCTCCACTTGGCGCTCTTATCACATACATGGTGATCGTGCTATTTGTAGACGAAAGTTTGGAAGGCCTTAGTGGACTTCTTCTTACATTTTCCGGCGGCTCTTTTCTATATGTAGGATTTCATGCTCTTCAAAAAATGACATATAGTGAGCCAGAGGCAGGGACAGGTATAATGGTACCAAAGTCAAGAAAGAGGATGTTCATTGATTATTTTGTGTGCTTATGTGGAATGCTCCTTCCGGTCTTTGTTGCTTTTCTACAGGAAGACTAATTAAGCTCATTTCTTGCTCTTTTACTAAGAATATATATCATGTGTTACTCAATTTTTAACTTTTCGTGTGCCTTTTCTGATTAATGCTAATATTCGCTATCTATGTACAGCCAACGGTACCTCCTTTCTTCTGGAGGCAGGTGGCCTTTCTATAAACGTCGCCGTATTGATTTTCGGCGAAGCCACTTGTTTCTTCTTGATGAGATTCGGCTTACTGGAACATCAAACTTTCTTTTCACCAAGAGTTTCACCTTCACCGGACCTTTCTCCTGGCTTGCTTTATTTAATTCCCGTACTAGTGCTAGCTTCTCCTTGAGTTTCTTTTGCTTTTCGTTTGCTCTCTCTTCAGCTGTTAATTCTTTGAATTTTGTCTTTTTTGGGCGTGCTTGTAGCCTTTCTTCCGGATCATACGTTGCTAACAATTCTTCAGGAAGCTCATCCGGCAAGTTTGTCTCCCGATTCTCTAATTCCTCCTTCTTCTTTTGTAATTCCTGCTCTTCTTTCTCCTTTTGAAGCTTTTCCTCTTTCTGCTCTCTGAACCTTTCTGCTATTTTTCTTCTCCTTTCCTTTTCCTGCTTTCTCTTTTCCTCCAAAGCGGCATCTTCCTTCCTTATTTTGAGCTTTTCAATCTCTCTACCAGCACTTATTGATTCTTCCTCTGGTGCGTCATCATCCGAAGATTCACTTCCATCCAGATCAACCAGTGTAGATATCTTCTTGATCTCAGCACTCGAGCTCTTGTTTTCGTTACCATCTTCTTCCCCAAACTTCAGATGAACACCTCTATTCTTGTTGACATTTTTTAACGTCTCTAATCTCATTATACGTCGTTATCAAGCTATTCGGAGACTTCCTTTTATGGTATTATATATGCATATCGTTTTCTCTCCAAAGTCATGTCTGAAGTGATGAAATCGAAATAAAATAAAATTTTTCGGCCCTGTTATCTCTCCGCAAATTTTATTTTATTTTTTATTTTTTTGTGCTTCTAAAATTCACAGCTGATGAATCCTAGCCAACAAAGAGCACGATACCAAAGTTTTAAAAGAATGTCTGTTCTCCCAAGATATATCATTAGCAAAGTAAAAAATATAATTACTAATGTAATTGTGATCCCAATTAAAATTGGGTGTGCTGCGATAAATGTATCCAAGTTCTCTGAAATTGGAAGACCAATCACCTTGCATAATCTTTTCCAAGCAGGAAGTCGACAAATGGGAATTGGGTTGTCAGGATTATCGTTGTTTATAGATCTAATGGATCCATATAGGGAAACCAAGGAAGCCTCCGATGTAGGATCTCTTGGTTCTATTGTTTTGAAACTCTGCCCTGTTTCTAATGTATTTTGTGCAAGAAAAGGATATGTTTCACTTTGAGCTGTAGAAGTACCAAAATTTTTAAATTCCGGATTTTGTCTCACTTTGTAGGGAAGGAAAGTCATTTTATCTAATTCTAATTATTGCTTACAATAATATTTTAACAATTAAGATTCCTAATTTTAAAAGGTTCTTCATGGGAATTTATATAGTAATGATGTTTTCGTTAAGCAAATAGGTAACAAGGATTCTATGCTCCTTGTTTTTTTGTGTGCGCTTTTTTTTTTCTAGAGAAGGATTGCTCAATTTTGATTTTGCCGGATATTTTCTGTACTTAAAATTATTAGGCCAGCTATAATACAAAGGAACACCATAAGTAATACTACCTTATTAAGTTCACTTGAAATGATATTTTCCTGTCCATTAGGAAGTTCAATTTCGTTGCCGTTCGGCGGAATATTCATGATACGCCGATTATGTTCTTCTGTTTCTGAAAATCCGTGCCTGCTTAATAAGGTGATTATACGTGAAGTTTGTTTGGGTCTTCCCAAACTTAAATATTCAGAATTTGTGGTCAATAAAGGAGTTGTCTCTGTTTCCTGAGGTACTTTATTTTTCATTATGCTACCTTGGGCCACATCTTCCCCAATTGTACTTTTTTTAACAGCCGCACCCTTCACAGGATTATGTACTTCTTGTCCCTGCGTATCCATTTCCATGCTCTGTATACCTTTGCCCGTATCAATAACTTTCTTGTTACTGCTAACATATTTGTTTTCTCCTATTTTGTTGTCGATGTTTTGGCTTGGAACTTCCTGCTTGTTCTGCCTTGTTCTTGGATCAATTAGTTTATCATCATACTCGATAAAATTTTCTTCAATATTATCTGTTCTTTGAGTATCAAGCATATTTTCATTAACCTCATCCCTATCTGAAATACTATCGACATTCTTTAACGCATCAAAAACTGTAATCACCTGTTTTGGAGATTTTGTCTTTCCAGAATGTGAGAACTTCTTTTGTATTCTTCTTACAGTAGAGCCGATTGATATCACCGAGGTAGCAGTGCCCGGCCTATTATTCCCAATAATTTTCATCACTACCTTAAATCTTGCTTGAAGATGTTCTTAAATGCCTTGAAACAAGTATTAATTTAAAAGTGAATAAGTAAGTTATAATGCTTCAACGTAGATTGTTAATAAAAAAGGATTTTCAAAAATGATTAATTTAATTAAGCTCAAAAAATCAAGAATAAAATAAAAGAATTGAGTATAATAAAAAAGATATTTAACAATATGAAAATAAAAAAGATAATCAAAAAATGTCTTATGCACGTTCCCTTTGCCTAAATGGCGGTGTATCCCCCATCAACAGTTATATTAGAGCCGGTAGTATATGTTGCAGCATCGCTTGCTAAATATAAATAAGCGCCCGCTAGCTCTTTTGGGAGAGCAGATCTCCCCATTGGGATTAATGTGTTCCATGTATCTTTTAATTCCTTTGGAAGGCTTCCAGTTAAAGATGTGCTCACATACCCCGGAGACACAGTATTAACCCTCGCAAATCCTACCCACTCGATGGCTAATGATTTTGCGTACTGAATAACAAATGCTTTAGCTGCATTGTATGCTGCTTGAAGTTGTGGTACATTTACCACTGCTCCAGACATTGAACCTGTTATTATCATTGATCCAAAACCTTGTTCTTTAAATACCCTACCGATCACTCTTGCACTGTAATGCACGGCATCAACATCTTGATGAAGGAATTTTTTCCACTGTTCTACAGCAACCTGGTCATTAGATTCCTTCAATATATCTGCACCTTTCCATGCCACACCCGCATTCGCAACAAAAACGTCAATTTTACCATAATCAGAGACAATTTTAGAGACTGTCTTATCCAATGAAGCTATCTCCGTCACATCGCACCTATAAGCCTTACAATTAGTTCCATACTTTGCATTCAAAGGTCCAAGCTTTCCTGAAATATCTGTTGAATGGTAAAAAACAGCCACATCTGCTCCAGCACTAGCAAATGCATCAACGACTTCTGCTCCTATTCCTCGGGATCCACCTGTAACCGCACACACTTTTCCCTTCAAAGACAGAAGTTCATATACCGATTTGTTCTTCAGTGGTGTGGTAGTTGACTGATCATTAGCCCTAGGAAAAAGCTTCATTTTAAAATTTGTACTGAAACCAAAAGTCCTGGTTACTGTACTGCAATCATAAGTTTTCCATATATTTTCCTTGATGTGGTCACTAAATTTTTTTGTTGTTATTATCAATTGTATATATATATACATATATATATTTTTCAGCATCTTTCCTTTCTTATCTGCAATAGAAAAAGTTCGAAGATATGTCAAGTTGCTGTATTTTTTGGATTACGTCATACCAGTGTCTCCATCTCAGAACTGCATTCCCCTTTATATTTTCCTTTTACAAACGATAGAATTGTTCACCATTGATTGCACATAAATAATAAATAAAATAAAAATCACTGTTGATTCTCAAAAGAATCTGCTCCATTTAGAAGACTTTCTTTATATATCTGTTTCCCAATCGCCTGGCGAGATTTGCTGTCCCTGGTTGGCACCGATCTCCCTGGCAGCTTCAAACGGACCCCCTTCATATAAATTTGTATCTCTAAGATCCCGCAATGGATCCGGAAGATCATCCCTTATATCATGACCCCTTGCATCAATGAACTTATCGTTCGTCTTGTTTATTTCGACCTCTCTCTTTGAAATTTGATCCATGAGATGCAAGAATTTCGAGTTTTTGAATTTATCATTCGTTTTGGCTGACGCATGACTAGATCCTTTTTCCATTGCATCAAACACTGACTTAGCAATATCAGCGAACTTCACCTTTTCACTCTCATCCGTACGATTCTTCGATTCTATATTTTCGGTTTTCCCCTGAATGTTTGCCTCTTCTTGTGCATCATCCTCCATCCAATCTCTTTTGGTTTCATCATTGGTATTTATGTGCTTTTCAATCTCGTTGAATGCTGATTCAAATGCGGCGTCGGTTCTCTCCTTACTTTCTTCAAGATTGCTCTGCTTTTGATACCTCCAATCCCCGTTATTTATATTCTGCCCAACTCCATACGTCTGATTAAAAGATGAAATTGGACCAACTATCTTTTTTCTTGCAATGTAATCTTCCCTACCCTCGATTTCCTCTTGTCTTCGTGTTATGCCATTAAATTCTGCACTCCAGGCATGTGCATTCTGACCTGACATCATCATCCCTGTTTTCGGTTGAACTCCATGTTGTAAACTTAATCCTATATTTTCCTTAGTCCTTCGACTATCCTGTATGCTTAATTTCTGAAAATCTGTTACCCACTGCTGCCGTTGATCTTGCTGATGGCTTCCTCCTAACTGGGCCGGTTGAATTGATGAATCAGAAGCCTTAAACCGAAAAGAATCAAGAGGTCTTTCTTGCCAGCTAATTTCATTTTGGAAACTATGAAATTCCTCCTGAACTTTTCTGTCTACCCGATTAAGCCGATTAAACTGGTTTCTTGCCTCCTGTAACCCAGATGCCTGATTATTTCTATACTGTAACTGCTGGTTTACCGAGTTGTTGCCGTTGACACGATTATTGAGCTTATTTACGGCATTATTAACCCCACATGATGCAGGATCATTTTGTAAAAAACTCATTTTGGCCTTAATGTTTTCTTCTTTTCAATTTTCAAAATACTATAGACTGTGAGTGCTTCTTGTATTTTAATCATATGGAATTTAGGTTCTTGGATTATGTATGGGCTTTCCTTCGTTCTTTCCAAATTTCATGTCAAAAAAAAAAAAAAAAATAGATTATTGTTGTTAGAGTGCGCTAATATATGGTGGAGTTACGTAATCCGGAATACGAAATTGGTAAACGAAATTGGTAAACGAATGTGAAACTGATTATTAAAAGGATCGCCTTTAATAAGGATCGAAGAAAAAAGCATAGAAATTCTGTTAAACAAAAAAGTGGCTGAGAAGGGATAATTATCATTCGTTGATTTTATGATTAATAAGTAATTAACAATCAAAGTAATTAACAATCAAAGTAATTAACAATCAAACTTGAGAAACTAATGAAATCAAAAGCCATACTAAAAGGTGGTGCTCTAATAAGTTTCCCAGCATTTCGCTGGGCCTAATCTTAGGCTTGATTAAAATAAACACATCCTTAATTAAAGTCTCTTATATTGAGTCAAAGAATTTTTGTTACTTAGAATGTTGCTAAAGTGCACACCCATAGTAACCGGAGATCAATTCAGTAGGGCAAAAAAAAATAGGATGACAATGCTGTCTTAATTCTTAACTGTACAAATACTGGAATTTGTACATTATTGTACATTAATCTGACTATGATTATCAAACTAGAGTAATATAATGCATTTCAAATACTTAGGGTAGAAAATTATATTAATTCGCTGCACTAAATTCTTCTACAATGACTGTGTATATATATTTTATAAGCCAAAGTCAATGCTGGCTATATAATTCACTTGGTAAACATAAAATTAAAAAATCCTGAACAAAAAAATGGGTGATAAAGGAATGTGTGAAAATTTCTGGAAGATTAAACTGAATTACATATTGTCCTTTGCAACACTTTCCACCACAATGCCACCCTCTTTCTCACCGGTAATTAGCACCTTATTTGCATCACTTTGATCAGATTGTTGCAAGCATGAAGTAACTGCAGTAATATGCTCGACCAACTCGTCGCTATGCATCTTACTAACTGGATCATTTTGGATAATTCTCCTGATCAAATCATAAGTTGTTGGTAAAGCTTCTATTGCAGGATAAACAGTAACGATACCAACCGAAAAGAAAATCCACAAAAATGCAACCACAATATAACCCTTAAAGAATGATTTGCTAAAAATATAATTTGACGCATAGAGAGGAATTGGGAACAAAATTAAAAAGAAGAGCACGAAAACCACCATAAAAACAGTTCCAATATTCCGCTTTCTTATCATTTTCTGCTCTTCTTGTTGTTGCAACTCTAACACCAAGTTGGTTTCCTCTTCACCAGAAAGCACGTTCGTCAATCCTTGTTTTTCATCAAATTCTTTGTTATCATCCTGGCGAATTTCTTTCAATATTTTCCAGTCAAAGTTTGACGGCTTGATATAAACAATAATTGGTGCAATAATACCCGAGACACCAATTGCAACGGTATTTCCCGCAGCAAGTGCTTGATATGTTGACAATGTTGTCATGTTGATAGTTCCCGATTGATGATATGTGTAGCCCATCCAAACTGAAATGGATATGGCACTGGAAATATATGGAGTGATTGTCATAGCCAGAGGTGACATTTTTTTCCAGAAAAGTGTGCAACCCATCGGAATGACACACACATTAACAACAATACCACAACATGTTGTTAGGAATGAAACATCAAAGTTTGCTCTTCCAAGACCAATTGCGAGAGCAACAGTGGCAACAGTAAAGCAGACAACACCAATGTGTGTCATAAAAACCAACTTTTTACCTTTTGCCTTTGGATTAATGTATGCCTTGTAGATATCGTAAGTCCAAAGGGAAGAGACTGCAACAGTTTCGGAGGAAAATGCTGCAGTACATGCCAAAAACACCATGAGTAATATAGCACAAGCACCTCCTTGACCTGCAATAGTATAAGCGGAAATTGGAAGGACAAGACCATCGTTGAGTTGCTGGGATGAAAGTCTGTTAGGATATGTTGGAAAATGGGGCGTAATTTCTAGTGCTCTACAAGCAAGACCCATTGTAGTTGCAAGACAGTATGGTAATGTGAACCAGCACAATCCACCGAGAGTATATCCAGTTAAGGCTCCTGAAGGATTAGCAGCAATGGCTTTCTGAAATAATTGTGAATCGACCGCTGCTGCCCAACCAGTTCCAAAAAGAATAAGACCAAATAGCCCACCATTAACTGATGCAAATGTAAGTAGTGATCCACCCTTATTACCCTCAACAGGGTACAGTTTTCCTGCTTCCACCAAAAGTTCCCACATTTTTGCTGGGGAACCAATATATGGTGAGGTGACAAAAACCTTGAAAAGAAAAATCAAGGTAACGACAAATATAATCACAACATGAACCCAATCAGTCAAGAACGTGGCCTTGATTCCTCCCATCAAGGTGTATAGAAGAACAAAGAGGGGCATGAGCACGCAACAGGCCTCCCTGTTGATACCGGCAATTTGCGAGAAAACCGAAGAGCCGTTCACAAGTAAATTAGCAGTGTAAAATAATTGCTGAAGAAAAGAATATAAACACATTGTTAAATGAGAAGATTTCCCAAATCTCACTCTCACCACTTCTTGAAAAGTGTGAGCGTTTGGTGCTTTCCTCTTTAACTCAATTGCAGAAACTGCAAATATAATAATTTGAACACAAGCACCAGCACCATACCACCAAGCTCCAGAGACACCCAATTCGTAGGTGACAGTGCAGGAAAGAAGTAAAGTAGAACCAATTGTCCAAGAGGACACAACAGCACTGGCAATGAGACCTGTTTTGACTGATCTCCTAGCGGTGGACAACATTTCAGAATCCTGAACTTCATTCTTATAATGAGTAAGAAGCCAGGAGATACTGATCATGCCAATAGCGAAAGCAGCACCCACTCCAACCAAAATACCCCAGCCAACACCAGACGAAACAAATTGAGAGGATTCTATCATTTTTCTTGCTTTTTTTTGTAACTTTAAAGTCGTTGAACGATATTTTACTTATTTCGTTTTCGTACTAAAATGGTTCTGATTTTTGATAATTTAAATGCTTCAAATGGGTGCAATTATATAATCATTGCAACCTTGAAAGAGTACTTCTTTCTCTTTCCTTTGCCTGCTATCTCATCCTTAACCCGCTTTTGAATCCTTATCAAAATTTATCATAGCTAAAACTTGTTGAGTAGTAAGTAGAGCCTTCTTTCATGGATATTAGCCGCTAAGAAGTTGTCAAAATGATGCTAACTATTATCGGGTAACTTTTCTTAAATTGACCTTGCTGTATCTAAGTTTCCTTTGGGCTCCAAATCTCTGTTAACCCATAATTGCGTGTTCGGCTAAAATCAAACTCATTCAGTCCATAAAAAAAAACAATAGAGGTTTGATACACGTACGTAAATTATTTAATTAATTTTCTTATCATTGAATTCAATCTAGTTTTAAGGCTTAGGCCTGTACGAGTTTTATTCCTGGACTTGATGACTTCTAGTCAAATAGCTAGCGTCTTGACATTTTTGTCATTCTGTATTTGTCCTCAGGTATATTGTAATTTCAAGACATTAACGATTAGATTAAATTTAAAAAGTGTTGTTATCCTTATCCGATTACCCGCCCAAAGTTAATAACCCATCGGCGGCTAAAATCAGATCATTTTTTTTTATTCCGAATTGATAAGTAGTTTCTTCGAAGTTTCGATTGTTAGTTCATGCGTCCTCAGATAATGGTAGCTTTCATTGGTATCAATCGGCTCTTTTGCATTGTCACAGATGCGGAGGTGAAGTCAGAGTTAAACTTATTGTATTTCATATTTTGGTAGGATTAGTACCAAATGATCACAGTAATCATTACTTAAAAAGTTTGGTACTCTCTAATGAATAATGTAAAGAATGTAGAAACTTCACCGCAAAATTCTGTCTAATAGTTGAGACAAATTGCATTCCACGTTTTCAAGCGATAAAGTGGATGCATTGTTACATATCAGCCGTAAACGCATCCTATTGTTCATGATAATGCACGTATCTTTTATATATCCCCTTTATCCTGCTTTGTTTTATATTTGGCAAATTTTACAATAATAATTGACATTACAACTGTTCAAATTTATTTTTTTAAATCTCTTTTCTTTTTTTTACTCTTTTCTTTTCTTTATTTACGAACATTAAATGACATTGATAACGCTTAAAAACTATTTTTTTTGGTTCAACAAATCGATCGCTTTTCTTGCTACCTTAATATTCTCCAAAGCGTCCGAAAAGTCGGAATGAAGACAAAGTAGGAAAGGATTTGGGCCAAAATTTAATGTAACTTTTTTATTATCTAATGATGTAATGCTGTCGGTCCAACCTGCTTTAAGAATTGTGTCGTGAATTATCTGCGGATTCTTTGTCCGAGATTCGGCCACCGGAACAAGCTTTCCGTCAACTGTCCAGTCGATATCGACATAAAGTTCTTGGATAAAATCCACCCCCATTTGTTCCGCCATTCTGGCATAATCCTTGTTTTTTGCCCCGACCACAGGAACATTGAGGTTCTTCGCCGCTGTTAAAACTGCTTTCATGATTTCTTTATTTCTTTCGACATAAAAATACAATTCTCCGTGTGGTTTTATATGATTTAATTTCATTCCTTCGGTTTCAAGAAATGCTTTTAAAGCCCCAGTTTGATAAATAACCATATTGTACACCTCTTCAGGTGAGATATCCCACTTTCTTCTTCCAAAGCCCATTCTATCTGGAAAGCCAGGGTGTGATCCAACTTTCACGTTGAATTTCTTAGCAAGCTTAACCATGCGTCTCATTATATTGTAATCGCCACCATGAAATCCACAAGCAATATTTGCAACATCTATGATCTTCATAATCTCTTCATCTGGTGCCACTGTGTAGCGTCCATACCCTTCACCAAGATCGCATACGATTTCGTACTTTTTCAGGTACTTCGAGTTTGTATCAGCGGTTCCGGTTAGCTGTGAGTTCATTATTTTATATTTGATGAAGACTTCCACAAGTTTAAAGTTATTTTCCAGTATTCTCCCCAAATATTTTTATTCTAATAAGTTAAATAATAAACAAACTATATATATATCGAGATGAATATGTATTTAATGGTGAAGAAAAGAATTTTAAAGCGTAAGTTTTGTTGGCTTATTTCAATAGGTTTTCAGAATAAGTTTTTGATCCTGTTTATATAAATCAAGTTAGCCGCTAGAAACCGCTAAAGCTTTTTGCTATCTATTAAATGCATGTTCTTAAGTACAGAATGTGTATTTTTTTTTTCCCCCCCCCCCCCCCCCCCTCCCGCCCCCCCTCTTTTTTTTTATCGGCGGGGGGAGGA
>ERZ746981.269-NODE-269-length-29289-cov-37.735383_pt1 | contig 29289 bp, 28 predicted proteins | sample MGYA00374948_ERZ746981 | MGnify/ENA primary metagenome ERZ746981 (study PRJEB28757, sample SAMN06711160) | food metagenome | host: microorganism | place: China:Harbin | collected 2017-01-30 | study: EMG produced TPA metagenomics assembly of the Analysis of...
ATCATGTTCGGGAGGCTCAAGGACTGGAGACGGGTCGCGACACGCTATGACAGATGCCCCACCGTATTCTTCTCGGCGATCTACCTCGCCGCAACCGTCATGTTCTGGCTATGAGTATCCGTCTTGGTCAAGTGTGGCGTGGTTCCCATAACCTGTCATTGCGTAACAGGACATTCGCCAGAATGACGAGACGCCGCATGAGAGCGGTCAGAGCCACTTTTGCGTGCTTTCCCTTATCCGTCAGACTAAGATAGATGCTCCGAAGGTCGGGGTTATGCCGCATGGCAACCAGAGCAGGCATGTACAGGGCGTTTCTGACATGAATCCGACCACCCCGAATAAAGCTTTTACCCTGCCACTTTCCTGACTGCCTGGTGACAGGTGCCAGACCTGCGAGCGCAGCAACCTGTCCATTTTCCAGTGTTCCCAGCTCGGGAATATCAGCGATCAGCATCGCAGCAGTGGCCTCTCCAATACCTGGAATGCTGACCAGAACGGTGCGTTTTCGAGAGAGGCTCTCGTCTGTCGAGATCAGTTCGCTGATTGCCTGATCGATGGTTGCGATCTGAGCCTCTATCTGACGAAGTCTATAGCGTGTCAGACGTTTTAGGAGACTGAGCTGCAGGTTTTGCTGGCGATTGAGCAGGGCTGTCCTGTCACGGGTCAGATTTCGTCGCCCAGCTGCCAGCTCCTGGAGCGCAGACTGCAGCTCGTTGCAGATCGTAGACGTCCTGGGTTCAAGAAGTGCCCCCATCCTGGCCAGCATCATGGCATCTACCCGATCCGTTTTTGCAAGCTTCCCGGTGGCTTCAGCAAACTTTCTTGCGTGCCGCGGATTGATCCGTGAGAATGGGATGCCGGCCTTGGCCAGATGACTCTCCAGTTGACGATGGAAAGGGCCGGTCGCCTCGAAGACAACATGCACAGCATGCTGCCTGCCAATCCATCGTAGAAGCGTTCTGAGGCCTTTCGTATCGTTGGAAGTCTGGATCAGGTCACCAGATGGATATTGAGCGGCATCAAGATGATCCTTGGAAACGTCAATGCCAACAACAACGGCATGACTCTCCAGCTTTGAGCATGTCTGTGCCATTTCCCATTGTCCTATGCTTGTCATCCGGGATTTTCTCCCAGGTATCCGTTCAGGCCCGAGGAAAAGAAGAGGCGGTCATACTCATTCGCGGCGCATCATGGCCTGTCCTGACTCGACCCGCTCTCTCCAGCAGTCAGGAGGTGGCCACCTCCTGACTGCTGCCTTTGTCGCATACAGCGACCCGGATTTCATAAGACAAGTCCTGAGCCTAACAAAATGAGGAGGAAACCGATCGCTTTTATCAGAAGGTGTGACGTAATTTCGAATATCAGAAAAAAGAGGCTCTGATACTGGACGATATAAAAACTCGTGCTATCAGGAAATACTATTTTTATTATGCATATTTATTATATTATATTTTTTATAAGTCTGTGAAAAATTATAAGATCTTAATACCATTCACTTTTGAGGAAGACGTTATGAAGTGGTGTGACTTGCTAAGTAGTGACCGTACGGGCGATAGAGGTTACACACACGAAATTGATAGGCCATTTTATGTAAAGGATTCTGATAGAATTACATTTTCTCACTCTTTCAAACGACTTGCGAATAAAACGCAAGTCCATCCTTTGTATGAAAATGATCATTTACACCATCGTTTAATACATAGCATCGAGGCGGGAGTGGTAGGCCGTTCGCTTGGTGTTGCAGTCGGACGGAGATTAAAAGCTGAAAACCTTATTGACAGTGAACAGCACCAGGCTATCGCAGGTGTTGTGAATGCGGCTTGTTTAGCACACGACATTGGTAATCCTCCTTTCGGACATGCAGGAGAGGCTGCTATTGGAGAATGGTTTTCTATAAATTTCAATACGAGTAATATTCTGTTATCAACGTTATCTGATATTAAACGAAGTGAGTTTTTAGAGTTTGAAGGGAATGCACAAGGATTTCGTATTCTTACGAGATTGGAAATGCACAGAAATCACGGTGGAATGAGGTTGAGTAACGCCGTTCTGGGTGCTTTTACAAAATATCCGACTACCTGTTATGTAAAAAACAAAACGAAAAGTGATTATTGCGGACAGAAAAAGTTCGGAATTTTTGAAAGTGATATATCAATATTCTCTGTCGTTGCGAAAAGGTTAGGCCTGATAGAAGAAAAAAGTGAAAATGGAACTTGGTGGCATCGGCATCCTCTGGTTTTTCTTGTGGAGGCAGCGGATGATATTTGTTATAATATATTAGATCTGGAGGATGCTTTCTTATCAGGCGACGTTGAGTTTGGCACCGTCAAGGACATATTATCGTCTTTAGTTCCTGAATATTCTACAAATGGCGCTGAAAAGAAGGAAATTATATCAAGTCTTCGAGCTCATGGAATAAATAAAGCAATTTATGCATGTGTCGATGCATTTATTGAAAACTACGATGCAATAATGTCGGGAACCTTTTCTTCCAGTTTAATCGAAGAGTCAAAATTAAAAACCGAGTTTGAACGCATAAAACATTTTTCAGGGAAAAAAATATTCAAATCATCACGAAAGACGCAGCTGGAGATTCTAGGAAGGAAGGTGATACATAATGTTCTCGACGGAATATTGCCGTTATATACAGACCTTATGGAGAATGGGTGGAATTGTGATAAAATAAATCCGTACAACAAAAAATTGTCTCGCGCTCTAGACTTGAATATTTCTGATATTAATAATGAATATGATGCTTTGCATTCCATGACTGATTTTGTCTCCGGAATGACAGATAGATTTGCTTTGAAAATATCAAAAATGTTGTCCGGATCATTGTAGGTAAAATATTCTACATACGGCTTTCTGTATTAATAATAATTCTATGCCTCATCCAATGCTTTGTTGAATAAAAGCATTGGACGCATATTATGTATTTTCCGCAACAAAACTCGGAAGATACGTCTCGCGTTCGCTATTTTGAGAAGCTCGATCGGGACAGAAAAGCACAGGAAAATTACGAGTGGCAACCTCAACCACGTTGACAAAAGGACCTGATACAGAGCCTTGCCGCGGCGAGATTACGGAAACCCGTGAAGGACAGGGCGATCTTGTCATAGCGGATCGCGATGCACCGCCCCGGCTTGAATTGCGATCCCGGTAACGCCGCCGGTCTGTTTTCTACGGCACACTTCGGCCTTTGCGTGATGGGATCGCCAGCACGCTACCATACCGCAGCAGATCCTGACGGAAACTGTCGCTATCATACTCCCGATCAGCCAGCATGGCCCCGGGATATGGACTGGCAGTTCCATCAGAGCATATGTGGCTTTGTAGTCTGAGACCTAGCCTCATATGGCAACAAAACCGACAGGCCGTCCCCGATTATCGCATCGGGCATGGATCTTGCTCGTAAAGCCTCCGCGAAATCGACCAACACCTTCCAGATAAGCCCGACATTTGCACGTGCCGCATGCGAGTGGGCACAGACCATGGTGCCGTCAAGCATATGATGCCAGTCATCGGTCATGTTCAGAACCGCCAGGATTTGCTGCAGGGCGTCCCATACACCATATCCGGCCGAACGGCGAAATCGGACACACATGAGGTTCCATTTGCTGTAGCGCGCACGCATGTCCCGCCAGGGGCACTTAGTCGGCAGGACATGCAGCACGCTATTAACGAACGGATGGTTTTCTCCGGCCGGTCGGGCGCAACTCCGGTGTTCAGGCGGAAGCAGCAGGCCGACTATCGACCGTTCCTGATCCGTCAGATTGCCTCGTGCCATGCATGCTCCATTACGCTGCCTTGCTACGACGAACAGTGAAGCAGATCGTACCCAGAACAATGGATCTTCTACCAACGCGACCTCGTCATATGACAGGTAGAGCGGAGACTCACCAGATTATGAATAGCCCCTAGCAGCCTGTCGGGTTGGGGTACCCTGTGAAGGGGGGCGGTTGTAAGGTGGTGTGATGAGCAGTTTCATCCCGTTTGACCGGTCTCAGCCGTATCTTCTGCCTCCTGATCTGAAGTCGTGGCTTCCGGCGGATGATATGGCGCATTTCGTTGTAGCTGCCGTTGAACGGGTTCCGATGAATGCGTTTTCCGTGCCAGTACGCACGGGTGGCAAGGCACAGTATCATCCACGTCTGATGTTGGCCCTTCTGATCTTCAGCTATGCGAACGGGTCGTTTTCCTCACGCCGGATCGAGCGGGCGACATATCGCGACATCGGGGTGCGCTTCGTGGCGGCGAACCTGCATCCGGATCATGATACGATTGCGACCTTCCGCCGGACAAACCGGACAGCCATTGAAGCTGCATTTACGCAGGTCCTGCTTCTGGCGCGCGAGACGGGTCTGCTGCGTCTGGGTGTAGTATCGATCGACGGCACGAAAATCGATGCCGACGCTTCGAAATACCGTTCGGTGCGCTACGATCGGATCAGGGCGTTGCGCGAACAGCTGGCTGTGGATATCGCGAAACTGATGGACCAGGCGGAGTATGCAGATGCCACAGACAGCGATCCACAGACATTGCCGGAAGAACTCGTCCGACGGGAAACACTGAAAGCGAAGCTGGACGAAGCCTGCGCCCGGCTGGAAGCTGATGCCAGGGAGCAGGCTGAAACGGCACGTCCGGCCTACGAGAAGAAGAAAGCCGCTTATGATTCGAAAACAGGGCGTCGTGGCCGGGCACCGAAATCGCCTGATAAGGAACCGCCACCCGACCGGCAGATCAGTCTGACTGATCCCGACAGCTGCCTCATGCGACGCTCGGACGCCCATGAATTCCGGCAGGCTTACAATGCTCAGGCCGTAGTCTGCGCCGAAGGCAGCCAGTTGATCATGACAACCGGTGTTGTCGCCACATCAGCGGATGCGCCCTCCTTTGCCGACACGGTGCTGTCGATGGAAGACACAATCGGTCTCCCGGAGACAGTGCTCGCTGATACCGGTTACGCCAGCGGACAGGCGGTCCGGAAACTGCGGGAAAAGGGCATTGATCCGCTGGTCGCCATTGGGCGGCCCTGTGCCCGCAGGGCTTACGACTTCCGGCCCCGGCCCGAAGGAAGGGAGCCACGCCGGATAACCGAACCCTGGCGGCTCGCCATGAAGGACAGACTGGAAACTACAGAAGCCGGAGATCTTTACAGACGACGCAAGCAGACCGTGGAGCCGGTCTTCGGAATTATCAAAAGCATCATGGGCTTCAGAAGGTTCAGCCTGCGTGGCCTTGCAAAAGTCACGACTGAATGGACACTCGTCGCTCTCGCATATAACTGCAAGAGAATGGCACGGCTTCAAACAGCATAAGTCAGGTTACCCTCGGCCTTATGATCCTCCCAATGGCCAACCCGACAGGCTGCTAGAGGGTGTTATGTACTTTCGTGCGCGATTGGTTCAGTAATGCTGAATGACGCAAGCCCGCAAGCCGTATCCATCTGACGTATCAGACGAAGAATGGTCGTTGGTTGTTCCGTATCTGGTCCTGATGCGTGAAGACGCGGAACAGCGGCGCCATGACTTGCGCGACCTGTTCAACGGGTTGCGCTACGTGATCCGCTACGGGATTGCCTGGCGCGCGATGCCAAACGATCTGCCGCCGTGGTCGGCGGTTTATCAGCAATCTCGTCGTTGGATGGATGCCGGTTGCTTCGAGACGCTGGCCTGTGATCTACGTGCCGTCTTGCGCATGGCTTCCGGTCGCCAGCCGGAACCCACCGCAGCCATCCTCGACAGCCGGACATTGCGTTCGACACCCGAGAGCGGGCCTCGCGCCGGTTACGACGGGGCCAAACGCAAACGGGGCTCGAAGCTGCATATGGCTGTGGATACGCTGGGCCACCTGCTGGCCCTGCATGTCACGCCAGCCAACCGCGATGATCGCGCCGAGGTCGGACGCCTCGCCGCTGCCATTCAGGAGGTCACTGACGAAAGCGTCGAACTGGCCTATGTCGATCAGGGATATACGGGTTCAAAACCAGACGAGGCGGCTCGCACGCACGGTATCGCACTCGAAGTCGTCAGGTTGCCCGAAGCCAAGCGCGGCTTTGTCCTGCTGCCGCGCCGATGGGTCGTCGAGCGGTCTTTCGCATGGGCCACACGATGCCGCAGGCTCGTCAAGGACTACGAGCGTTACGCTTCAACCCTCGCAAGTCTCCATGTCGTCGCTTTCGCATGTTTCATGCTCAGAAACGCCGCTATACTCGCTCAAGGTGCATAACACCCTCTAGATTTCTGGACGCCCAGGCTCCTAAAAATGAGGACAGGAGGCGTTGATGGGGAAGCCCAATTTCAGTGATGAATTCAAGCGTGATGCGGTGGCGCAGATTACCGAGCGGGGATATCCGGTAGCGGAAGTTTCGCAGCGGCTCGGGGTCAGTACACATTCGCTATATGCGTGGAAGCGGCAATTCGCGAAGATGGCATCAGGCGATACCGGCAAGGATGCCGAGATCCGGCAACTGAAGCGCGCACTGGCCCGGGTGACCGAGGAGCGCGACATCTTAAAAAACGATCCCGGGCGTATGCCCGCCTGTGCGGCATAGAAACAGGCTGTGCTATCGTGTCGGACAGGAGGGTAGCGGCCGTTAGCTTATTGGCGGGTTCGTCCCCGTTAAAAAACGTGGTCCATGGAACTGTGCGGACTTGAGAATGGTGACACTGCCTTGCGGTGATCCCGGTTAGGAAGATGATTGACTGGCATGTTCCACGCCCTCCTGCAGCATAGTGCATGGAGATGTTACGATGCCTCGAAAATCTGCAAAAGCGTCCCCTGGGCTTACCCGCCACATTCACGGAGCAGCCGCGATCGATATTGGATCACGGATGCATATGGCGGCCGTCTCACCCGAGACTGCAAAGAATCCGATCCGGTCCTTTGGCACATTCACCTCGGACCTGCATATGCTGGCTGAGTGATTCAGGGCCTGTAACGTCACCAGTGTCGCCATGGAATCCACCGGCGTCTACTGGATTCCGGTTTATGAAATCCTTGAGCAGCATGGTTTCGAGGTCATCCTCGTGAATGCGCGCTACGCCAGGAACGTGCCCGGGCGCAAGACGGATGTGAGCGATGCCGCATGGCTCCAGCAACTTCATTCCTACGGCCTGCTGCGCGGGAGCTTTCGGCCTCAGGCCGATATTGCCGCTTTACGGGCCTACCTGGCAGTTGTGCTCGACCTCTAGCGGGTCCGTCGACAGTTTGAAAGCTTCGGCCCGATGCGACTGCAGACCGAAGGCGCTCCAGATCCGGCGGATGGTCGTATGCGACAGGCCGATCCCGGCAGCCATGGAACGGATCGACCAGTGGGTCGCGTCTTTGGGTGTTGTGTTCAGCGTGCGTTCGATGAACTGCGCGACTTACGCATCCGACACCGTGCGGAGCCGGCCGGCGCGATATTCGTCGGTCAGGCCTTCGATGCCATCTTCGACAAACTGCTGCCGCCATTTGCCAACGGTGTGCTCATGCCCCCCAGACGTCCAGCAACTTCCTTGCTCTGCAAGCCTTCGGCGCAGAGCAGAACCATTCGGTAGCGATCCGACAACGACTGCGGCGACTTGTGACGCCGGACCTGCCTGTCGTCCCGCCATCGTTCCGCTCCCGTCAGTGGGACAGGAACATCATATAATGATGCTTATTTCAGTTCCAAGTGACTAGTTTTCGCCACGTTTATTGTCTGGGATGCAACCTTAACGTAAAATGCATCCCGAATATCGCGTTATTCAATTGTTATTAAGGTGCTTATCGAAGGAGACACCCATGATGAAATATTCGTCAAATCCCCTCGAAATTGAGACCGGCGCCTCTCCAAAATGCACCGTAATCTTTGTTCATGGACTTGGCTCGACAGCAAAGAAAACATCAGACCTCATTATTGATACAAATACTAACACTGACACCCCATTACGCTATATTTTCCCTAACGCACCGCAACGACAAATTACCATATTCGGTGGGCGCACGACCTCAGCATGGTATGATCTTCTTTCTGGCGACTTTTTGCCCAATGAAGATGAGGAAGGCATGCGCCAGACGAAAGATTATCTACATTCGCTTCTGAGACGTGAGATAGAACGCAACATTATGCCCTCAAAAATATTTTTAGCCGGTTTTTCGCAAGGCGGGGCAATGGCACTAATGGCAGGTCTCCGCTTCGATAAGCCAATAGGCGGTATAATCGCTTTATCTGCATATTTACCTTTACGGGCCAAAACATATAACGAGACGCACGTGGCGAATAGGAATATGCCAATTCTCCTAACCCACGGCACGAGAGACAGTATAATCCCCATAAAAATCGCTGAAAAAGCCCGCGAGACTCTTGTGAGTTGGGGACATCCTGTTACATGGCACAGTTCACAAATCGATCATTCCTTACGCAGAAACGAAACGGGTTATATGCATACTTGGATTAATCGTTGCCTGAAAAATAATACTAACCCGGATCATGCATGATAGTTGGCGGGTGAGGGCGTAACGTATCGATATGATGTCGGGTTTTTGTGTCGACGCCAAAGCCCACTGATCCGGACCGCGCCATGCCCTCACTGCTGAGTCTATCGCTTTTCTGCTAGGCCTGTCACCGGTCTGCGGCAAGCCGATCGACGCCCGTTCCCACGAAGCCCTGCTGTCCTTAGACCGCGGCCTGCTGGCATTGAGCGAGATCGAGCAGCGTTTCGGTATTGCCCGACGTCTGGCGGGCTGCCGTTTTCGCATGCTGATGATCGCCGCCGGTTATGGAGACGGGGACGGCAACGAGGCCGACAGCCTGCGCACTAATCCGATGTTCAAGCTGACAATGGACCTGCTGCTGGAGCAGCGGGCTCTCTGTTCGCAATCAACCGTGTCGCGCACCGAAAATCTGCCGGACCGACGCGTACTTCTCCGTATGGGCCATGCCTTGGTGGAGCATTGGTCGCACCGATCTGGAGCATGTGCAAGATGAACTGCGCATGCCTGGAATCATTCCCGTCCCAGCCATTGTGCATTGCTTCTCGTGTGCGGGCGAGGGCGACCGAAGAAATCAGGCGCGTATCAAACCTGGCCTGCACCAGACGCCAGAGCCTGAAGCTCTGCCACAAAGCGGTCATGCTCGACGCGCGTGTTAGCCACGGTCAGGCACAACCGCCGCCGGCTGCCGGGCATTTCGATCAGGACTTCACTGCGGGATTTGCCGACATCGATGGCGGCGAAAACAGCAGTCATTGGTGTAGTATCGGATCTGGTCACGACCGGTTGTCTCCTCTGTGTGGCTGGACACCATCGCTGTGGAGACATGTCGCTTGGTCGTGACCTCTGATCTGGCCTTGAGGCCAGATCAGATCGACATAACCGATGCCGGTGCCTCCTGATGCGCTACGGAACGGAGCTCACATCCCATGCCATCCTGAAATGGGCCGATGAGATGCAGATCGAATGGCGTCATATTGCCCCGGGGAAGCCGCAGCAGAACGAATTTATCGAAAGCTTCAACGCTCGGTTGAGAGATGAATGTTTCAACGAAACGCTTTTCACGTCCCTGACGCATGCCTGCCAGATTCTGGCTGACTGGCGGGACGACTACAATACGGCGCGCCCACATTCCCAACTGGACGGCAGCCCACCAGATTAGGTCGCTAGACAAGGGGCTCGGGGCATGTCCTCCAAGACCCTTGTCATTCCATCAACCCCAAACCATAAAAAATAGGAACTCCCTTTTTTGAGTGGATACAAAAAGGGGAGGACGTTAGGGCCTGTTAGACCTTGAATGACAGAACGGACTGCATAGCTGTTTATGATGAGCATGATGCAGTCTGTTTTTTCCGATACCGCATGGTCCGTCTGGGAGCCTTTGATCGAGGAGGTCCGCCCGAAGGGCAGGACCCCGCCAAAGAATCTTCGACGGACGATATCCGCGATTTTCTGGCGCCATCAAAACGGCGCGAAGTGGCGCGCCCTGTCATCTGAGTTTGGTCCCTGGTGGATTGCCGCACAACTGTTCATTCGATGGTCGAAGCTCGGGGTATGGCAGTGCCTCTTTGAAAAGGTCAAAGACAGAGATCAGGCTCTCGGCATGGTCTTTCTCGATGGCACGACGATCCGTGCCCATCACAAGGCAGCCGGAGCGGCTAAAAAAGGGGGCACAGAGAACGCCGAAAGGATCGTGAGGCTCCTGGCCGCTTCTGTGGTTGCCGTCCGTGATGCAAGAAGTATCTGACCTGTTGGACGAGTGATCGAATGCGGTCTTCTGTCAGGCCTGTGAACGCCGCTTGTCAGAAGCCGCTGGCCGATATGGTGATCTGCGGATCGGGTCCAAATCTCACGTGCGTGCTCAACGGCACGGAGCAGTCAACTGGTTTTCCTGATCCGGATCGGCTCGATCATGCGCCCATATGGGTCGTCGCCTTCTCACACTCCCTTACCGGTTCCGTTCGTGCGCGACTGCGGTCATCTCATGCCGCGGCGGACAGAACCGGATCCCGATAATTCTCCTGCTTCGTCAGCATAGCCCAGATCGTACGGGCCATCTTGTTCGCCAGCGCGATAGCCACCAGCATGCGGGGCTTGCGCGCCAGCCAACTGCCAGGCACGGGCGGCTTGCGGCTCGCCCAGTTCACGCGCGCCATGGCGCCGATGATCAACAGCCGTCGGATATCGGCCTGGCCGGCCTTCGAGACTCGGCCGAGCCGTTCCTTGCCGCCGGACGAAAACTTCCGGGGAACAAGACCGAGCCATGCCGCGAAGTCGCGGCCGCTGCTGAAAGTCTCCATCGACGGAGCGAAGGCCTCCACGGCCAGCGCCGTCAACGGTCCAACCCCCGGCATCGTCTCCAGGCGCTGTGCAACACCACTTTCATCCGAAAGTCCCGCCATGGCGCGGGTCTTTTCCTTAATGCGAACCGATTGTTCGTCGATCTGCTCCAGAAGATCTCGACACTCGCTTCGGACGAGCGTCGGAATCTCCACGCTCTCGTCTGCGACGAATGCTTCAATGCGCCTGAGATGGGCGATGCCTTTGGGCACGACCAGGCCGAACTCATAAAGCGTGGCACGCAGGGCATTGACCAGTTCGGTGCGCTGGTGAACCAGCCGGTCGCGGCAGCGGAACAAAACAGCGCGCGCCTGCTGATCTTCGCTCTTCGGCGCCACAAAGCGCATTTCCGGCTGCCGGGCGGCGATGGCAATCGCTTCCGCGTCGGCGGCATCATTCTTCTGGCGCTTGACGAATGGGCGAACATATTGCGGAGCGAGCAGTTTCACCTCGTGGCCGGCCTTCGTGAGCTCACGCGCCCAGTAATGCGCGCTGCCACACGCCTCCATCACCACCAACGCTGGCGGCTGGCTCGCCATGAACTGGAGAAATTGTCGGCGGCGGCCCTTCTTGCGGAACGCCAATGCGCCCGTCAGTGAAGCCGCATGAATCTGGAAAACAGACTTTGCCAGGTCCACGCCAATCATCGTATCCTTCATATGCCGTCCTCTCTCTTTCGTGGCTGTTTCTCAACCAACACGTTGGCACATCGCGATGCCGTTCGGGGAGGACGGCAACCATCCCATCTCACGTGGAGGATTTGGCACCAAGGTCTGTGTAGCTGCGGACAGTCATGGCTGGGCACTGTCCTTCACGCTGTCACCCGGACAGGCGCACGAACTGCCGTATGCCTACGCCCTGCTTGACGCCCTGCCACACCCACCAATCTATGTCGTTTGCGATCGTGGGTATGCTTCAAATAAATTCCGTGAAGATCTTTGGAACCGTGGATCTCGTCCTGTCATCCCGCCAAGGAGGAATGATCCAGAAGTCGCCTGTCCCAAATGGGCTTACAGACACCGGCGCCTGGTCGAAAACCTGTGGGCAAGGCTCAAGGAGTGGCGGGCTGTCGCGACCCGATACGAAAAGAAAGCCGCGTCCTTTCTCTCTGTCATCCTCATCGCGGCTACTGCAGACTATATCAAGGCCTAACAGGCCCTAGTTATCTATATGAAATACGTAATTTCTTTTTTATATATCAAATTACGAATGCAAAAGATAATACAAACGACATTATAACGCCCCAGCGCCCAGAAATACCAGCAAATAAACTTCGGTCTACTCCATGTATGTTATTAACTTTGTATCCGCCACCATACCCGACAAAATTTATTTCGATATCTTTAAGAGAAATTGGCCTTCTTATAATTGGATATATACATTTATACACGGATTCTTTCATACTAAAAATGGCCTTCACGACTTCAGTATCTGATCTCCCATTTCTCCGAAATTGTCCAATTTCGCTAATTTCATTGGTGGTACAGAAATATCGCATCAGGTCACGATCAACCGAAATCCCAGTATGTTCAATATCAATACCTATACCAGTCAAATCTTTTCTCCTTGCCACGGCAACGACGCATTTATTTCCAGAGTGCGAGATGCTGCCGACAATACCGGGAGGCCACTTAGGACAGCGATCCTCATCAGGAACCAACGCCCCCGCATTTACCCCAAGTATAGACAACGCTTTTCGTGACAATACGCGGGCTGTCGAAAACTCATTCTTCCTAATGGGGCCTGCCTTCTCTATATATCTTTGCTCCTCCGCGGGAATTGCAGAAATATTGTTTTCTACCGAAGAACAAAGGAAGCAAATATTTCTACCGAGTTGAGGAAATTGAGCTGAATTAAATGGATACTTATAATATTTTTTTATTATCGACCACTCAACTGCAGTAGAAAATTTCTCCCATATTAGGTATTCGAGTTCGTTAGTCATTTTTCAACCCACAACTACCAGAAGATGAAAGAGAGATAGACATTATAGGCACCAACATATATTAGAGAAATATCGTATTATATATTATATCAGCTACCTTCTTTACATAAGGCATTTCTACGATCTCCAGATGTCTGCAAGCAATCTCGTAGCAGCTAATTTCATGTCCACACGCTTCATTCCAGTAGTCATTCGTCTTGGCATGATCCGGCGAATATGTGGCCAAAAACAGAAGGAGATCACCAGAATATTTTGGCGGTGTGTATACCCGAAATGCTCTTCTCTGTGCTCGAAAAATATCAAATAGAAACAAGTAATCTTCAGCCTTAAAAGGACTACATTTCTTCTTATACCTCTCAATCTCGCTGACCAACGCGCTTCTGCGCTCGCTCTCGTTACATGTCCAGAACTTTGCAATAGGATCTAACAGACTAAGTCGGCCAACCAAGCGAGAGACCGTGGTAGAAAGGAATACCCACCAGTCTAAGATATCGTCGTCATCCGCCATGTGACCGATTGATGCCATAGCCGAAAACTTGTATCGCTTCTCTTGCCGCCTAAAATCTCCTGTATCAAGCAACGCTAATAAACCTACTTCATGCCCAGAAGCCTTTAATTGACAGGCCAATTCATATGCCAATATCCCTCCGGAAGACCATCCTAAGATATAATATGGCCCTTCACGTTGGATTTTGATGATGTCAGCCATATACTGTTGGCAAATCTCTTCCACTGTTTCTGGCATCTTACTCACATTTCCCGTCGCTCCTGCAAGTGCGGAAATGCCGACGACCCTGACCGAATCTCCCAGTTGATCAGCCAGAAAGCAGTATCTGTTTACATTCCCGCCGATTGGATGTAGTACAAATAGCGTTTGCTCGCTTCTTGATTCATTAAGAATTTCGATGTTACTCGCATCATTGCTTCCATAAAGCGCATAATTTGATTTATTGATATCCTGCGCACTACTCCCTGCCCCACGAAAATCAAAATTAGCAATAATATTCGAAATGCTTCGATGCTTAAAAAGAATACCAAGCGGCATACTCACGCCGAAGACATCTTCGATCCTCATAACCAGTTTTGTCGCCAACAGCGAATGTCCACCTAGATCAAAGAAATCTTCGTTTATACCGACTTCCTCAATATCCAATGTCTTACGGAATATATCCACCAACATTCGCTCCAGCTCATTGCGAGCTAAGATACGCTCCTGCTTATTATCATAAAAGGTGGGCAGCTTATCAATTGCAAGCTTCCCATTTGACGTCAGCGGAATATCTGGAATAATAATAACGGCGTTCGGAATCATATACTCTGGTAGGTGCTTTTTTAGGAAATCACGTAGTATAGATCCATCTAATTTAGATCCTGGTGTCACTGTAGCATAGGCTAGTAATTTTGGATGATCATCGACGTTGCTCCGAATTATTGCGGCGGTTTTTATTACGCCGTCATGAAGGCTTAACCCATACTCTATCTCCCCGAGTTCGATCCTGTAACCACGAATTTTGATCTGGCTGTCCGAACGGCCAATAAACTCTAACTCACCTTCTTTGTTCCATCTTGCCAAGTCACCTGTCTTATACATTCGGGTAGCGATGTCAGTATATGGTGACGCGAGAAATCTCTGTCTTGTTAGCTCCACCTCTCGATGATATTTCCGCGCGACACCTGGACCTTCGATATAAATCTCGCCGACCACACCGTCAGGTACCCTGTTTAGGGCGCTATTCAGGATCCGAATGGTTAAGTCTGCGATCGGTCGGCCGATAAGACTTCTTGTCCCTTTTGTTATGTCGTCCTCGGAAATTTCTTTATATGTCGCATGGACTGTAATCTCAGTAATGCCATACATATTAATGAGTTTGGGCTTCTTTACTCCATAATGCAGCACCCACGGCCGTAACTTTGCAAAGTCGAGTTTTTCTCCGCCAAAAAATATATACTTAAGCTGTTGAAGCTCCGATATGTCTGAGCGCCTTCTTGCTACCTCATCGAGCAACCAGAAGGCAGATGGCGTTAGGCTCAGCATTGTAATTCTTTCGCTACAAAGTAGATCCAGAAATGCTCGCGGGGCACGCGCAGTTTTGGGCGGGACGATTACTAACTTTCCTCCAAAAAATAGAGCTCCCCATATCTCCCACACAGAAAAATCAAATGAATAAGAATGATACATAGTCCAAACATCTGAAGACGTCGGCTGAATTCCTATAGCTATTTGTTCAAATAATCTAACTACGTTCCTATGCTCTATTACCACCCCTTTTGGCTTGCCCGTGGAACCTGAAGTATATATAATATAGGCCGCATTATTACAAGCAACCCGATCAAAATCCTTTACTTTAAATATTTTCTCTTCAATATCCACTTCTTGTAATGTGTCGCGATAATTTTTATGTAGATCGAGGTAAAAAACTGGACATAGGCCCTCAACAAGACTTTCGTAATCTGCAGTCGTCACAATCATCGCTGGCGACGCATCTACGCAAATACTTTTGATACGATCAGCAGGAAGTTCAGTAGAAATAGGACAATATACCGCTCCTAATTTCAGAATTGCGAGGATAGAAATAATTTGATAGGGTGTCACGGGCAATAGTAAAACAACAATATCCTCCACAGTGATGCCCATTTCGTATAATGTGAGCGCCAATACATCAGATAATTTGTCTAGTTCCTTATAGGTCATTTTTACATCGTTATATACAACAGCCGTCTTGCTATGGAATTTCTGAGCGGTATCTTTGAACCAATCCGGAATTGAAGTTTGCGGAGATTTACAAATACTGGCTTGCTCACGAACGGCTATCTCTCTTTCCTCATTCGGCAGTAGAACATCTATATCCATAACCGGGATATTTACGGCGGCAAGAAGTTTTTCTAAAATTAATATTAAACGTTTTGCGTGATTCTGAATTGTTCCCTGATCGAATATTTCTGTCGAATATTCTATAATTCCGTACAATCCATCGCTCTGCTCAACCCACCCCACAGTAAAGTCAAATTTTGAGACAGGAAGCCCTACATGTTCTGCAGTGAATACAGTAAGATTATCTCCCCACGAAAATGACTTGCCTTCTCTACGGAACCGCGTAAGTACCTGAAATAGAGGTTGGCGGCTGCCATCGCGTTTCGGCTTTAAGTCTTGTACAATTTTGTCAAAAGGAATCCACTGATGCTCGTAAGCTAGGTTTATGTTGTTACGATTGGCCGATATGAGTTCCGAGAAGTTGGGGTTCATGGTTAAGTCTGATCTAACCACCAACGTATTTACAAAAAAACCAAAAACTGGTTCATTTATCGATCTTCTACCGGCCACAGGAAAACCAACCAAAAAGTCCCTTTCACCGCTCAAATGACTTAAAAGAACATTGAATGCAGAAAATAATACAACGAATGGGGTGGTACGGTGTACAGACGCGACATTTTTTACGCTATTAAATACTTCCTTCGGTAACGAAAACCGGTATCTCGCCCCAGAAAACGTTAGTTTCTCAGGGCGTTTTTTGTCGGTCGGAAGATCCAGAACGAAAGAAGCACCATGCAGCGTTGAGCGCCAGAACTCGATATGCGAATCGAGGTCTCCTGCCTCATACTTTTTTCTTTGATCAACAGAGTATTCTAAATAGCTTTGTTTTTGCTTAGGTAACATCGGCAAACTACCGTCTTCAAGCGCCCTATAACAAGCCGCAACTTCTTGCTGAAACAATACCATAGACCACATATCCGTAATTATATGATGCATAGTAATCTGCACTATATAGTTGTCGTTCTCTCTCTTATATACGACAACTCTCCATGGTGGCGATTTCTGAATGTCGAAGGGGCTTTTAGCCTCTTCTAACAGCGCATACTGATTGCTTTCGTCGGATGTGGGTTGGTCCACGATACGAAAATCTATCATCGGTGGATTTTCACTAATAACCTGGACAGGTTCGCCGCTTCTCTCCACGAATGTCGTGCGGAGCATCGGATTGTGTTCTGTCACCTGCATCAAAGCGGATTTGAGATTCGCAATATTTAGATTCCCGATAATTCGAATCTGAATTGAAAGGTTGTAAATTGGACTTTGAGGGTGCAATTTATATAGAAACCAGAGGCGTTCCTGCGTCAGAGAAAGTGGTCCTGTAGCCTCTTTGTTTTCTTGTCGCAGCCCGAGCATTGCCGTTTCCTCCGTTCGAATAGAACGACGGCGCACATGTTGTTTTACGCAAAAACCATCGTTCTTTAGAATAATAATGGTAATTTTACTATTACATTGCACTTACATCTATGCGACGTGAACCGTCTGTATACTTCATGACCATTGACGCGTATTGACCGCCAAAACCAAATGAATCCTTCATAATGTTCCGCAGTCTTTTATTGGCAACTTCTTTACGTATATTGACGCGGCATTTCGGATCCTTTTCGACACAGGTTGGTACGGTAGGAACGATACCTGCCGTAAGGCTCAGTGCGGATGATATTACTTCAATTACACCGGACGCGGCAGAAGCATGGCCGGTCAGCGCTTTGAGCGCCAAGATTTCAATATCTTTAATCCTAGAACCAAAAATTTTTTCTAAAGCGGCTGCCTCAGTAAGGTCATTCAATTTTGTTGAGGTACCATGCACGCTTACTGCGTCAATTTCGTCCTTAGACACGCCACTATTTTTTAAGGCTTCCTCGATTACTTGTTCGACCAAATATGCCCGTGGGGCGGTCACATGCTCGGTACCGACCGCCAATCCCCATCCCCCGAGTGTACAATAAGGTTGAACATCATTCCGCCTCCGGACATGTGATGCCGCTTCCAAAATGATGGCGCCAGCCGCTTCGCTGATAACCATTCCGGAGCGTCGAATATCAAAAGGCATAGATGCTTGCTGTGGAGAGCCTTTCCAATGCGACATGGCCGTCAGCTGAGCATATTGCGAATACACATAATGATTGCGCCGTGCCACGCCGGCGGCGACCACTGCCACTTCGACTTCGCCTGACTGGATCAGACGCACTCCTTCAATGATCGCACGAAGACCGCCTGAACACGTGGCTTCTACTCTCGTTGGTACCAAGACCCTGTCAAGTTGCCGTGCTACGTCGGATGCAAACGTGTAATTACGCTCTGACATGGAGCCATATTTTGCGTCGAGAAACTTGATAATTTCCGCTGCAGAGTCGCCTGCGGCATTGTACAGTTCAACTTGCTCCTGTCTGAACCGTTCATATTCGCTAGGGGATGACCCGCTTGAAGGACAACTTTGGGCCCAGATAAAGCCCACACGTTCGGGAAGAATTTTAGCTAAACGTGCATCCTCTACAGCTTCGAAGATCGCCGACAACATAATACGATCCCCCCACGTCCGGTGCGCGCTGCCCCAGGCCTTGTCGATCGTGTCACGATCATGCTCATCGATTACGCCGGATACCCAACCACAGGGCAAGTCGGAAACATCAATGCCATCTTCGGTGCGAAGGCCGCTTCGACCTTGCAGGATTCCGCTCCAAAACTCTCGTTTTGTGGATCCAATTGGAGTCACGACTCCCAGGCCCGTCATCAGGACTTCGTTTTTCATCATCCATTCCACCTGTTGATTGTCGCGACGCCAGCGGTATGCGCGCCGGTGAAGCCCAGTGCGGTGACAAGAACCTCGTTTAGTCTGGAAACCTCTCGCCCTATCCCATGAACGATGTCAGATGCACAAAAAGCGGGATCAACGACGTCCAATAAGCCGATAGGCGGTGCACGTAGCCGCCTAATCGCCTCAAGCGCGAGAGCTATGTCTATAAGGCCTGAGCATTCTGGCACAAAACCAATTGTGCCCTTACTCGAAGTGACGAGAACATCATATGCAGATCTTACGGTTGCATATTCGTCTTTATCTCTGTATCGGGAACCCGTGGCATGAGAAAACCATAAATCCGGATGCCTTACTTTCGTATCCTCGCTCAGGAGGGAAGACAGCGCTCGTTTCTCACTTGACGCTGTTAACACTCCAACTGAACCGAGAGTCCCGAGAGGTTCCAGACCTCGGTTTAGCGCCACACTCTCTCGTTCCAGCAATATGGCAGCGGCCCCCTGTCCCATTAAGGCACCGGCCCGCCCTCTGTCGAATGGGCCGCTACCCTTGGTCGCCTTATCCGCCAGTCCTTCCAATCTTTTAACGGCACTCAGTCCTTCTGGCGTTATGGGAGGCGCGACGCCGACGACAACGACGCGATCCACCTCGTCCGTTTTAAGCATTCGCGCACCGAGCGTCAGGGCTCCGATGCCGCCGCAGTTGGTCTCTCCGTAGACCGCAACATTCGAGGCACGAAAGCCGGTGATACGTGCGACGTACTGACCAGACAACGAAGGGATACCACGCACATATGAGTAATCCGGGACCTCCTCATAAAGCAACGTTGCTAGAGGCCGCTCATCGGTCAACGAAAGGGCGAGTAGACGGGGCATAAGTCGACTAAGTTCCTCTTCCCCTGTGCCCCCTACGGCAACGATAATGGCCGATCTTCCACGCTCATCCTTCGTGAGGTTGCAATACGTACTCTGCAATTCTCGCGCTGCATTCACAGCCCAAATTGCTGAGGTACTGGCAAACTTCTTATTATTCGACCACCATGGATCGTCGTCAGGCCATATAATCTCACGTTCGTCGATGCGCGCCATGGGATAATATCTCGGCTCACCTTGGCGATCAGGCGCAAATGCGGTTATCTCTTTCTCCATCGCATCAAAAATTGCGTGTTGCCCTTTTCCAGCGCCGGAAATTACACTGGCACCCACAATCGATATCTTGTCCATCCTTACCATCCTCCGTTCTCGTGGGCCTTCGGAATGCTTCTTTGCAGTGCTATGGCTAGCCTGCGCGGCCACCTCCTCGCTTTACTGTTGCCCACAGTGAAAATCCGCCGTCGACCGTAATAATTTGACCTGCGATCCACGCAGCCTCGTCCAAACACAGAAGGGCAACCACATCGGCCGAATTTTCCGGCGTCGTGATTTCGCCGTTCGCCCATGGAGAAATCGACAGTTCGTGCTTGATCCCTTCATTGAAATCGGGGCGCACCTTAAAAACGCCTGTCTGCACCAATCCCGGGCGCACACAGTTAACAACCACACCGTGAGGCGCGAACTCATAAGAAAGGTATTTCGTCAGCGCCTCCATCCCCGCCTTTGCAACTGCGAATAAACCGGCCTTTTGGACGATCCTAACAGGTGCCGAATTGGTAATTGGAATGTATCGCGCCCCAGGGCGCCCCTGCATTAATGGGAGAGCTTCCTTCGCTAGAAGCCACGTCGAACGGGAATTTGTATCTTGAACAAATTGCCACTGATCTATCGTCGCATCGGCCAAGCGTGCGAACTTTGTAGCACCCGCATTCTGCACAACAATATGCAGATCTTTGTGTAGGACACCGACTTCTTTGATCAATCGCGATATATCGTCGGGCTGTGACATATCCGCGCAGTGAATGCTGGCAACGGTTCCAGCTGCCGATAGCTCCTCTGCCAGTGTCTGCGCCGGCCCTTTCCTATCGACGTAATTGATACAAACACTACATCCCCATGATGCCAATTTTCTTGTAATCGCCGCACCAATCCCCCGAGATCCACCGGTTATAAGAGCGACTTTCCCAGAAAGAGGTCGAAATACCTTTTCATCATTCATTTATATTACTCCGAGTTCGTACACTGATTTATTATCTATATTTTTTAGCTAGCGGAGCGTCCCCCTCATAACTGACTTAGTGCCTCGCAGTCACTCTCAGGAAGCGTCGAAGCGGCACAGCGGGCTAACACGTTGTCGTGGATAATGGACGTCTCATGATTACCGCACTCATTCGACCGAGCGCGATAAGCTTCCCTGGCTCGTCGAATACGCGGCGAACCGTGCTTACGAGACCGCGTCGTTCATCTATTTCATGGGCATCCACCGTAGTATTGGTAAAATAAAACGGGACATCTGGGTATAGGGGGCGAATAAAGTCCCAATGGGTGGAACGTAAGCCAATTACCGCCGTGCTCCCTCCAGACTTTACTGTCCAGCCAGACGTTATAGAGTGAATGAAACCACCAGGCACAATACGTTGACGTCTGCTAGCAGACATTGCAAATGCTGCATCGTCATGAATTGGATGCTTTTCACCCATCATTTCGAGAAGGGTATCGAGAAGCTTTGATGAGAACACGAGCGGTCCGTATTTTCGTTCTCGAGCTATCTTCACATCCTCCCAATACAGCGGACTGCACCTCATTCTAGATTCGCCACCCTCGACCATTTCAAGCCGTCTCCTCTCCCTTACGTGAAGCAGCAGACGGGCGGCGTACTAACCGTCCACCATCAACCGTCATGACTTGTCCTTGAACATAATCAGCGGCATCACTCGCAAGAAAAGCGACCACTGCACTTATGTCTTCTGGAGTTCCCCATCTCGCGCCGAGCTCATTTGCTCCAAGCTGAGTAGTTAGACCAGCTGTCATGTCTGTTTTGATTCTGCCAGGCGCCACCACGTTGGCTCGGATCCCTTTCCTCCCCAGTTCTACGGCTACACAACGCGTCAGTGATTCAAGACCGCCTTTTGAGGCCGCATATGACGCTTGCCCCGGCCCAGGAATTCTCGCCGAATTCGACGAAATATTGATTATCCGACCGGAAAGATTGTCCAGCATAAACGGAATAGTTTCGCGGATCATCAAGAAGGGGCCCGTCAGATTTGCATCTATAACACGTTGCCACTTGTCTATATCCAGCAGAGCGATAAGCTGATCGTCAACAATCGCCGCATTATTGACAAGTACATCTATCCTCCCGGACACACGGACAATTTCTGCGATAAGTTTTTTAACTTCCTCCTCGCGAGCAACATTCGCCCGATGGAGATAGACAGCGAGCCCATTCTTTTTAAGGCTTCTCGTTAAAACCTCCGCCGAGTGGTGATCGTTCTTGTACACCACATGTACGGTAAACCCATCACGAGCCAATTGCTCCGTGATCGCTGCACCTATGCCCCGGGACCCACCGGTTACAATCGCAACCTTAGTAGAGTTCGTCATAATACATGCTCCAGACTAAGCCGTAAAAAATTGGTCCTCTACGGCCTCCTCACCGCGAGGAGCAATGATTCCACGGTCCAATCAAAGTCAGTTGCGTTCTGCAACCAATTTTCTTGATCAAAGTTTTCCGGAAATTTACGGCGAACTTTGCGTGCCAACTGAAGCACGTCGAGTGAATCAAGACCGAGAGTTTCGATTAGTTTGTCCTTTTCCTTGATTTCTGTATCGGCAAGAATGGGTTTCACGTCTTTGACGAGGCCCACAATCATTTCCAAATCATTTATTGAATCACTCATAACCTAATACCTCCTAACTAGCGTTCCCGTAAGATTTGAACTGAAACTATTCTGTACGCCGCAGCTAGTGACAGGGACAATCAAGACATTGATTCTCGATCTCACGATGTTAGCAGACTTACCGGTGCGAGATTCGCGTCTTTCCTCCCTCCAGTGTCCTGCTATTGCATTCGCCTCTACTGCGGCTTACAAACTAGTAAAAAAAAACCGAGACAGAAAATATAGCATTAATACTATATCGTTTTCGATATATTGCCTTCGATATGCAGTGCCAATGATATAAGTGATAAATGAGCTGCCATGACGAGAGGGACGTCGGTGATGGACTCCAGAGAGCAAGCAAATAAATGCTTTTCTGAACATAATTCCGGGTCGATGCCGTACAAAAAGCTATATATATTAAGAAGTTTCGAAGCGTTGGTCCGACATATAATAACCGTAATTGGGGATTGTTTTGTTTGGATGGCTCCTGCATTGTCCAAGTTTCCCGCAGGAAGAGTGTCGTTCTCCGACGTTTTTTTTGCAGTTCGAACTACAATAGCAGCACTACTGGCATTATACATTGCATTGTGGATGGAACTAGACAGTCCACAATGGGCTCCTATGACAGTCTGGATTGTTGCCCACGTCTCGCGAGGGGAAACATTATCTAAAGCACGCTGGCGAGTACTTGGCACATGTACAGGCGCGGTAATGGCTATCGCGCTCATCGCCATCACCCCCCAACAGCCTATAGTTTTTTTTTCTGGTCTCAGTTTCTGGCTAGGCATCTGCTGCTGGCTCAGTACATTATTATCAAGCTTCAGAGCTTATGCTTTTGTGCTAGCGGGATATACCTGTAGTATCGTTTCTCTCGATGCAGTCACATATCCTGACGAAATTCTCACAATTTCTATGTCAAGATTGACTTATATTTGCCTTGGTATTTTTTGTGAAGGACTTACGGCATGCGTTATCTCTTTGCCAAAAAGTAATTCACGAAAGGAATTTCTCACTTCTTGCATCAAAAAGGATGTCATTAAGGCGTATTCTTTAATTTCCTCTAAAATCAGTGGAGATTATATGGCGTCAGTAGAATATCGTAGTATTTTGGTCGATTTATTTAAATTACAATCGGGTATTGAGTTTGCGCACCTGGAGAACAAATTTCAACCTCCTAATGCAAGAACATTACTCATCATGACATCTACATCAATATTGTTCACAATATATGTACCCGAAAAGGCTCGCTTGTGCTTTACAATTGCATCGACGCATGGATTCATACCTCTCTTGCGTCAGATTTCTGGCGTTTTTAAAAAATTGTGCGATAATATAAAAGAAGTTTCTAAAACATCTTCAATTTATACACACTTATTTGAAAATGCAAACCTTGAGCTTGATAAAATAATCACAGACGCGAAAAGACATTACACCGGTAACGCATATATAGACGTTATTGATATGATATCTCGAGACTGCATTCGTGATATTGCCACGCAAGACAATATATTAAGAGATGAAAGTCCAGTATTATACTTTTTTCCCGATCTATTGGCACTAGCCCATCATCGTGACAATATCGCTGCAATGCGAAATGGGCTGCGTTCTGCGATGGCTGCGTTTCTCGCTTGTATGGCGTGGCTTTTAACGGCGTGGCCATCGGGGATATCGTTTATAACAATCGTCTGCATCACATGTGGTCTTTTTTCAACACGGCATGATTCAGAGACGGCAAGTAGAGATTTTTTATTTGGAACTATACCGGCTATATTATGTTCAGGACTATTTACTTTTGTGATAATTCCGTACGTAAACGATTATGAAATATTGGCACTCACTTTGTTTCCATTCATGGTTATCGGCGGAGTATTATCAAGATTTACCAAAACAAGCGGCTATGCGTTGTCATACAACATTTTTTTTCCTAATCTTATTAACTTTGTCAACCAGAACCGCACGAATGAACTCGAATTTTTCAATAGTTCTCTTGCATTACTACTTGGAGTCTTGTTTTCTGTGCTCGCTTTTAGGATTTTTTTTCGTCATGACAACAATTCCGCACTGAAACGGATTGTATTGTCTATGATACGCGATGTCCAACGCCTCAGTAGACCCAATAAAGAAACCGTTTCTGACATTTGGTTGAGCCGAAACATTGATCGCCTTAGCTGCGTTCTATCTGATTTTCATTTATCTAGTTCATCCGAGCAAGAAGAGGTGAATTGCGCCGAGGGTCTTATTACGATCGGCGCCGCATTAATTCGAATTACCTCGCATCTCGAGAAGACGTCTCTCCTCCCCACATCGCTAGTCACGGAGTATAGAGCGATGATAAATAACTTTATAAATTTAATAACAAACGGAACACAAAAATACGATAGAATAGAAGATGATTTAAGAAGTATTATTCGGCATTCGTCGCAAATTAAGTGTGCCACATTGCGATCCATTTCTTTCTCTATCATAGCTAATATGATGATAATTGCTGAAAGGTCACAATCAGTATCCCGTTCTATGTCCAGGCTTGATTGGTATTACCCTCATATGGGTTAGGGTTAATGATTACGGAGTCATAAACATATATGTGCTTAAAAGGATTTTTTTCTCGAAAGAGCTATACCGCAATGCCTAACTTTGCAGCTGGCTGCAGACGCACGAGTTTCTCTGGGAAGATCGCAACGCCGCTTTAAGCTATCGCAATCGTTACGTTGTCGCTCACCGAGCTAGGTCCAGAATAAGCAGCATCCTAATATGCCCTTAAGATCTCCGTAAATAGCGGAGAGCGTATGCAATCTTCAGCTTAATCAAGTTATGCAAAGGCGGGTTGTGAAATTTACTGAACTGGGAGTGCTTGCGGGCGAATAAGATGATTTGGTAGCGGAACGGCTAAAGTTGGAAAGTATCATGGAAAAGATCCTGGACCATCTTCGTCAAATGATGAAGCGTAACGAAGTGCCGACTAGCGATAAAATTGGCGTTCTTGCAACTATGATTGGAACAACGCTACCAATCATAATTGGTGTTGCATTCGATGCCCTCCCTTTTTCTATGGTCGTATCATTAGGAGGTTTTCTTGGAGGCAGCGTAGGAACCTCTAACGACGCAAAGTCACAGATAAAAGATATCGCATCTGCTGCGGTTGCTCTCTTTTTTGCTGCGCTTTCTACCACGATAACGACTGGAGAGACAATAGAAAGGAGAATAGTACTTTGCTTTATGTTGGCTGTAGCAGCTATAATTGGTGGTTATAATAGATATTTGGCGATTTGCACGGGTCGTTTTATTGTATTTTCCATAATGGCGCTAAACATGTCCGAGCGAGTTGCGCCGTTACCTCTTATTATAGGTATGAGCCTCGGTGGATCCATCACATTTTCATTGTTTTTTTTCCTAGGGAATTACGTGCGAAGTCATGGTTGGAGTCGATCTTCCACTAGAATATACTCCGACAAGACACGATCGGAACGTAAAGCTCGCTCATGGTTTCAGTCGCTTAAACACCTTTCTGGGTGGCAGTTCCCATTGCGCCTGGTGCCGTGCGTATTTCTGGGCTCGGCCTTTGAGCTGTGCTTTCCTCGCCACCACTTCCTCTGGATCATGTTAACTATAGGCATTCTATGTAGGCGCCAACTTGAGCTCATGCCGGTGAAAGTCTCTCAGCGCGCGGTGGGAGCGATTGTGGGCGTTGCAGCCACATTGCCAATGGTAGGACATGTCTTTTCAGGATGGCAGACCGTAATTTTTATGATGATTTTTTCCCCCATGGCAGCCGTATTACGAGGTCATAATTATCTCGGTTACACGGTCGTAATGACGCCGCTTGTAATATCTTTGCTTAGCGTAGGCAAACCGATTTCAGAAATTATTTTGATAGATCGTATTTTCGCAACAATAATAGGTGCTTTTATAGTATTATTTGTTAACTTTATAGTTTCGCATATTCTACCTAGGAAAGAGATCGCTTAAAAAATATACACATGATTTTTTGGGTAATACATAGGGATAAGGCCATGAAATGTAATGTCTTAATTATTTTAATTATACTGACGATTATTGGTAATGGACGTAAATCCTATGGTGATAGTTTTCACACGTCTTCGGTGCGTGTAAACGATATACAGGTAATTGGAACACACAACAGTTATCATACTGGTCTGTCGCCAGGCATGAAGGAATTGTTGGATAAAACCCATCCAAAGTTTGCTAAAGCACTTTCATATAGTCATCCTCCGCTGGAAAAACAACTAGAAGACGGCATACGACTGATTGAACTCGATATTTACGCCGATACAAAAGGTGGACGTTACCAGAGAACCCGCGCGACAGAATGGGTTAAATCTGCAGGAATCACAAGCGATGCTCAGGACGGCAACTTAGATTTCTCCGGAACTGACTTCAAGGTATTTCATATTATTGATATCGACCAAAATTCAAGTTGTGACCATCTGATGAAATGCTTAAATATCATTCGGAAATGGTCCGATAGTCACCCGGATCATCTACCATTATTCATACTTTTAGAAACAAAACAAACTGCTTCGACAGGCGGCCTTTCCCGATCGACTCAACCTGAAGAATTCACGCCTGCAACCTATGATATGCTTGATTCTGAACTAGTCAGGGCGATTGGTCGTCAGAACATCATCGCTCCTGACGATGTCCGAGAAGGTGCCCCAAGTCTTCGGTCGGCAGTCCAGTCAAAAGGATGGCCAACGCTTGAAAGGGCTCGTGGCAAAATTATATTCTTATTTGATCGCCCTCATGACACGGCCCGGTATGAGATCGGGCACAAAAACTTGGAAGGACGCGTTATATTCCCAAATGCATCTGTTAATGGTGAAGATAGCGCTTTCATTGAGGTCAACTCGCCGGATGTTCACGTTATATCGGAACTTGTTAAAGCGGGATATTTGGTTCGGACGAGAGCAGATACGGGTGGGTCTGAAAACCCGCCGGAGCGAACACGTATGCGGGACGACGCGGTAACTTCAGGGGCGCAATTGATTAGTACCGATTATCCTCCCGAAGAAAGGTTTTCACATGATGGTTACCTCGTTCAGTTTCCTGGACTAAAAACGGTTCGTTGCGCCCCCCTGAGACAGGCTTCAGGTTGCAGTGCGGAAGATCTACTGGAAGACAGAACGTCTGTTAAATAACGAAGCGCTCGGGTTCGACTGAGGTAGAAAATAACGCAGCATCAAGATACAACTTGTTTCTCGCCCAAGTCGTGATGCTCGGTAGGCGTCCGGCGAGAGCTGCGGGCATCAGTCAGGCTGCCTGTGTACGATTGGCGTGACGGGTGTTTTTCCAGTTCCAGGGGAGTGACGCTACCCCCTGAAATGCCCTCGATTTGAAGTAAGGTCTGTCCACTGGAGACAGACGATCAAGAGATCACGTTTCACGCAGGACCACGTCATCGGGATCCTGAAGGAGCATCACGCGGGCGCCACGGCGGCCGATCTGTGCCGCAGGCACGGGATCAGCGATGCGACATTCTAGCAACTGTGTTTAAGCGGCGGAGCTAATGCGCCATGGCACTCCGGTTTTGAGGACAGCGTTGGCGATTGTGACGAGACGCCGCGCGATAGCGACGATCACCAATTTATGTGGTTTACCCCGCTCTTTCATGCGCTTGGCAACAGCTTTCAGAACTGGATTATGGCAGGCAGCTGCCAATCCTGCCTGGAACAGGACGTGGCGGAGAGATCTTCTTCCCCCTGAAATGACACGTTTTCCACGCATTGCGCCACTATCATGAGCCATTGGCGCAAGTCCGGTCATGGCAGCGGCTTCTGTCGCTGTCATGCGGCCGGGCTCTGGCATTTCTGCGAGAAGCATGGCGACTGATACCGGGCCGATACCAGGAATGGAACGGAGAAGCTCTGCTTTGACGGAGAGTTCTTCTGCCTCTGCGATAACGCTTTCAATCCGTTGTTCAAGCTCGCTGATCTGGCTTTCGAGAAATGCTTTGAGACTGCTGTCCATATCCTCCAGTTCAGCGCTCACACCTTGCTTGCGGCGCGCCGAAATCTGGGCAGAAAGCCGTTTACGTGCCTCCCCCATCTGAGCTCTGCGAACCGTTAATGCCCGGAGAAGCTGAAGTTTTTCATCTGGCGGTGTTCGGCCGGCCTCTGGGCGAAGCGCCAGGAAGCGCGCAATCAATTCCGCATCGATCTTATCGGTTTTCGCGCGTTTCCCCATGGAGAGCGCGAAAGCTTTGATCTGTGCAGGGGGCAACTGGACTGCATTGAGTCCCATACTGATGAGAACACGCCAGAGTGCCCATTCCTGTCCACCGGTGGCTTCAAACCCAATCTTGAAACCGTCCGGCATACTCTGAAGAATTTCCAGTAATCTGGCATGGCCATCAGGTGAATTCTGAAAACGAAATCTCTGCTTTTCTGGCAGGCAAAAGCAATCAAGCCAGTCTCGGGACACGTCTATTCCAATGACGGTTTGCGCAGACATATCACTCTCTCTTTCTTATGTTCGCGGTCCCGAAAGCGGGCCGCCGTCAACTGTTCGAGACGGTGAAGAGAGGCGAGATCAGCCTGCTAGAAAACGTGGTCAGGCTACCAGGTGTTAAGCGCTGTATCTCACCTCATGAACGCCCCTGGCCAGGGGCGTTCATGAGGTCATCATAACAGGCTGGAAACACATAAGGTGTTTAGTCCCAGGGTTTGATGGGTTGGATTGATGATGAATCTTTCCGGGTCTAAAGTCCAGATCCTGCAGATGTATTCATAGGGCGTGAGACCTTTGAGGGTCTTGAGCCTTCGTCCAAAATTATAGGCGGCTATGAAATCATTGAGGTGAGACCTCAACTGCTCATGGCTGTCATAATGAAAGCGTTTGACAGTTGCTTCCTTGATCGTGCGGTTCATCCGCTCGACTTGGCCATTGGTCCAGGGGTGATTGGGCTTTGTCAGGCGATGCTCGATCCCGTTGGCCTCGCAGATCATGTCGAAACGCATGGAACGTGACCATGCCATACCGCGGTTACGGGGCTGCTCGGCGAACTGGATGCCATTGTCGGTCAGGATGGTATGAATCCGGTAGGGCACGACACGCAGAAGATGTTCGAGAAACTCCCAGGCGGTTCTTCTGTTGGCCTTGTCCGCGAGTTGCACCACCGCGAACTTGCTTGTCCGGGTAATCATCCGGCGAGAGACGCGGGCGTATTCAGGCGGCGATGGTATTGTGGACCTGCTGGTGGGCTTTCCAGTGCC
>ERZ746981.270-NODE-270-length-29141-cov-977.852395_pt1 | contig 29141 bp, 27 predicted proteins | sample MGYA00374948_ERZ746981 | MGnify/ENA primary metagenome ERZ746981 (study PRJEB28757, sample SAMN06711160) | food metagenome | host: microorganism | place: China:Harbin | collected 2017-01-30 | study: EMG produced TPA metagenomics assembly of the Analysis of...
CTTAACATTCACAATGCGAACCAAAAAAACGAAGAAAAAAAGATATTTATGTGAAAAAAGGAGGGGCAGGCCCCTCCTTTTCCCAACTTTGATGCGGCGTGCCGCGATCAGTCGGCTTCCACCTCGGTTCCATTGATGGTCAGGTGATCATCCTTCGCATCAACAGTGACCGTTTCACCATCATGGATGGTGCCTTCCAGCAACAGGCCCGCCAGCGGGTTCTGCAGGGCACGCTGGATCACGCGCTTGAGCGGACGGGCGCCATACACCGGATCGTAGCCTTCATTCGCCAGCCATTCCTCACCCCCCTTGTCCAGGCGAAGCTGGATATTGCGGTCAGCCAGCAGCTTGCGCAGGCGCCCGATCTGGATTTCCACGATCTTGCCCATATCCGCCTTCTGCAGGCGCGAGAACAGGATGATCTCATCCAGACGGTTCAGGAACTCGGGCCGGAAGTGGTTGCGCACCACCTGCATGACTTCGGGGCGTACCGTCTCGACCGATTCCCCATCGGGCAGGTGGGCCAGCACGTCGGAGCCGAGATTGCTGGTCAGCACGATCAGGGTGTTGCGGAAATCAACCGTACGACCCTGCCCATCGGTCAGGCGGCCATCATCAAGCACCTGCAGCAGGATGTTGAAGACGTCCTCATGCGCCTTTTCCACCTCATCGAACAGGATGACCTGATAGGGTCTGCGCCGCACCGCTTCGGTCAGCACGCCGCCTTCCTCATACCCCACATAGCCGGGAGGCGCGCCCACCAGGCGGGAGACCGCATGCTTCTCCATGAACTCACTCATGTCGATGCGCAGCAGGGCCTTCTCGTCATCAAACAGGAAGCGGGCCAGCGCTTTACACAGCTCGGTCTTGCCCACGCCCGTGGGGCCAAGGAACAGGAACGACCCGATGGGACGGTTGGGGTCCTGCAAGCCTGCACGGGCACGACGCACGGCGTTGGACACGGCCTTCAGGGCCGGTTCCTGCCCCACCACGCTCTTGCGCAGTTCATCTTCCATGCGCAGCAGCTTGGCGCGCTCGCCCTCCAGCATCCGGTCCACCGGCACGCCGGTCCAGCGCGACACCACGGCGGCGATGCCCTGATCGGTCACGGTATCGCTGACCATGCCATCGCCCTTGCTGATCTGGTCCGCCTCTTCCTGTGCCTTGGCAATCTGGGCCTGAAGCTGCGGCAGGCGGCTGTACATCAGTTCCGATGCACGGGCCAGATCGCCCTTGCGCTGGGCAATCTCGATATCCGAGCGGATCTGGTCCATCTCCTCCTGCAGCTTCTGCACGGCGTTGACGCGGTCTTTTTCCGCATGCCATGCCGCCGTCAGCGCATCGGACTTTTCCTGCAGTTCCGACAGTTCGGCTTCCAGCTTGACCAGACGCTCCCTGCTGGCCGCGTCATCTTCCTTGCGGATGGCCTCGCGCTCGATCTTGAGCTGGATCAGGCGGCGGTCCAGTTCATCCAGTTCCTCGGGCTTGCTGTCGATCTGCATGCGCAGGCGGCTTGCGGCCTCGTCCACCAGATCGATGGCCTTGTCGGGCAGGAAGCGGTCGGTGATGTAACGGTTGGACAGGGTTGCCGCCGCGACCAGCGCGCCATCGGAAATACGGATACCGTGATGGAGTTCGTATTTCTCCTTGATGCCACGCAGGATGGAGATGGTGTCGGCCACTGTCGGCTCACCCACATAGACCGGCTGGAACCGGCGGGCGAGGGCGGCGTCCTTTTCAATATACTTGCGGTATTCATCCAGCGTGGTGGCACCGATGCAGTGCAGCACGCCACGGGCCAGTTCGGGCTTGATCAGGTTGGAGGCATCCATCGCACCATCGCTGCGCCCCGCACCGACCAGCGTGTGCATCTCGTCAATGAACAGGATCACCTGACCTTCGGCGGCCTCGATTTCCTTCAGGACCGCTTTCAGCCGTTCCTCGAATTCGCCCCGGAATTTGGCGCCCGCCACCAGCGCGCCCATGTCGAGCGAGAGCAGCTTCTTGTTCTTCAGCGCCTCGGGCACGTCACCATTGACGATACGCTGCGCCAGCCCTTCCACAATGGCGGTCTTGCCCACGCCGGGCTCACCAATCAGGACAGGGTTGTTCTTGCTGCGGCGCGCAAGCACCTGAATGGCGCGGCGGATTTCCTCGTCACGGCCAATCACCGGGTCCAGCTTGCCCTGCAGGGCGACTTCGGTCACGTCACGCGCGTATTTCTTCAGTGCGTCAAAATTGGCTTCGGCGTTTTCGCTTGTCACGGTACGTCCCTTGCGGATGGCGGCAATGGCTTTTTCAAGCGCCTGCGGTGTGGCGCCGCCGGCGCGCAGGGCCTGACCCGCCGGCGTTTCGGACGCGGCAATGGCGGCCAGCAGGCGGTCCTGCGCCACATATTCATCACCTGCCTTCTGGGCGGCCTGCTCGGCATTATCCAGCAGACGGACCAGCTCGCCCGTAGCAGTGGGCTGGCCCGCGCCGCTGCCCTGCACCTTGGGCAGCTTGGCAAGGGCTGCGTCATTGGCGGCGGTAATACCGGGCACCTGCCCGCCAGCCGCGCGGATAAGGGAGGACGCGGCACCCTGATCATCATCAAGCAGGGCCTTGAGCAGGTGCTCCGGCGTCAGCTGCTGGTTGTAATCGCGCATGGCAATGGTCTGGGCTGCCTGCAGAAAACCGCGTGACCGTTCTGTAAACTTCTCGATATTCATATGTTTCCTCGTCCCTCTTGATCAGGCGACAAAAAAGGTTCCGCCCTGCGCCGTCCCTCAACAGGCAACGGCATGGCGCTGGATTCCAGATGGGATCAACTGGATGTTATTACAAGATATCGGAAGTGATTTCCCTCCCCAGCCACCTGTCGCGCGCATAAGGTCATGGGCGATGTGGAACGGGGGATAGCTGATCATCGGCGGGCGGTCCGCAGCCTTGATCCAGATCAATATTGCCGTGCCTTCTTGGCGCAACGGCCATTCGCCCAGCGGTATACGATACCCGCCGGGGGAAAGCAGCCCGACGGGAAACGGCTGTCAGACAAACCCTTGATAGAAATGATGGAAGTTTTTGGGTGCCGCCTTTTTTCAAAAAGGCGGCGTTCTCTGAAGCTTTTTGAAAAAAGCTTCACCAAAAACTTCCTTGCGCTGTTTTTATTTATTCTTCTTTGCCAGCGTCGGCCCCAACAGCAGCAGGTCGGCGGCCGAAAGACGGTCTGACGCCGTGCTGGCCTGATGCCAGAAGGGATAGAGGATCGGCGGCGCGCTGGCGTCATCAAGGCGGCTGATTTCTTCCGCCGTCAGGCTCAGGTCAATGGCCTTGAGGTTATCGACCAGCTGCGCCTCGGTCCGGGCACCGATCACGACGGATGTAATGGCAGGCCGCTGCGCCACCCATGCCAGCGCCACCTGGGCTGCGGAGATGTTGCGGCTTTCGGCGATGCTGACCAGCACCTCCACCACGTCATACAGTTTCTCGATATCGTAAACCGGGGGTTCGCCCCATTTCTCGATCTGGCGCGTGCCTTCGGGCTGCGGCCTGCCGCGCCGGTACTTGCCCGACAGCAAACCGCCCGCAAGCGGGCTCCAGACCTGCACGCCAATGCCCTGGTCCACGGCAACGGGCAGGAGTTCATATTCCGCCTCACGCCCCTGCAGGGAATAGTAGATCTGCTGCGAGACGGGCGCGATCAGGCGGTTGCGCTCCGCCGTGCCCAGCGCCTTCATGATATGCCATGCCGAGAAGTTGGAAACCCCGGCATAACGGATCTTGCCCGCGCGGGTCAGGGTGTCCAGCGCCTCCAGCGTTTCATCCAGAGGGGTCTGCCCATCCCATTCATGCAGGTAATACAGGTCGATATGATCACGGCCCAGACGCTTCAGGCTGGCTTCGCACGCACTGACCAGATGGAACCGCGACAGCCCCGCGTCATTGGCACCCGGTCCCATGTTGAAGCGCGCCTTGGTCGTGACCATCACGTCGTCACTGCGGCCCTTGAGGGCAGCCCCCAGAATCTCCTCTGACACGCCGGTGGAATAGATATCCGCCGTATCGAACATGTTGATCCCGGCATCAATGCACAGGTCGATCTGGCGGCAGGCCCCGGCAAGGTCGGTATTGCCGGTCTTGGCAAAGTTGCCCTTGCCACCAAAGGTCATGGTGCCCAGGGTAAAGGCCGAAATCCGCAGACCGGAACGGCCAAGCTGGCGATACTGCATGTTTTTTTGATCCTTCTGCCTGATGGGCGAAAAAAACCCGCATCCGCGCCCATGGGGCACGCATGCGGCCATATGATAATGAACCGGCGCGGCGCGGGTTACGCATGGCCCGTCACGAACACGGGCATCATGGCGTTTTACGACACCTGCGGGGCGCGCAGGCTACCCGCGCCTGCTCTAGCCGGTATAGGTCACGTTCAGTTCACCCACACCGGCGCAGGTGGCGTACAGCACATCACCGCGCCTGACCGGCCCCACACCCGACGGGGTGCCGGTCATGATCAGGTCCCCCGCACCGAGGGAGACGAACCGGCTGAGAGCGGAAATGATTTCCGCCACCGACCAGATCATATCCCGCAGGTCGCCTTTCTGCCGGGACTCGCCATTCACGCTTAGCGTGATTGCGCCGTTTTCGGGGTGGCCCGTGACCGATACCGGCACGATGGGGGAAATGGGGCAGGACTGGTCAAATCCCTTGGCCAGATCCCACGGGTGGCCCGCCTTCTTGGCTGCGGCCTGCAGGTCACGTCGCGTCATGTCCAGGCCGACCGCGTAGCCATAGACATGCGTCAGCGCCTTTTCCACCGCAATGTCATGGCCATCGCGCCCGATCGCGGCCACCAGTTCCACTTCGTGATGCAGGTCGGACGTGCTGACTGGAAACGCCAGCAGCCCGCCGCCGGGCACTACCGCATCCCCCGGCTTGGAAAAGAAGAAGGGTTCGGAGCGTTCGGGGTTGCTGCCCATCTCGCGCGCATGGGCGGCATAGTTCTGCCCCACACACCATATCCGCCGGACGGGAAAGACACCCTTACTCCCCTCCACTGGCACAACGGGCAGGCTGCAGGGGGGAATCACGTAATCCGTCACGGTACGGTGCTCCTTCAGGTTTTTCCGGTCGCGCATGGTGGCACCCGTTACCCGGTCGTGTCACGGCAAATACGGGGCCGCCGTCACAGGCGGACATAAAAAAAACGCCAGCCGGAACATCTCCGGCTGGCGTTGTAATTTAAGGGGGACGCAAGACCGCCACCCGAAAGGACGTTTCTGATGGCGCTTTTTTTAAAAAGGCGACACCCGAAAACTTTTATCCTTTTTTATCAACGACTGATTTTTAGTTACGCGACTTATCGACCAGCTTGTTCTTGCCAATCCACGACATCATGCCGCGCAGCTTCTCGCCCACTTTCTCGATCTGGTGCTCGTTGTTGCGGGCACGGGTGGCCTTGAAGCCGATATTGCCGGACTGGTTTTCCAGAATGAAGTTGCGCACGAAGGTGCCGTCCTGGATGTCGGTCAGGATCTTCTTCATCTCGGCCTTGGTTTCCGGCGTGATCACGCGCGGGCCGGACACGTATTCACCATACTCCGCCGTGTTGGAGATGGAGTAGTTCATGTTGGCGATGCCGCCTTCGTAGATCAGGTCCACGATCAGCTTCATTTCGTGCAGGCACTCGAAATACGCCATCTCCGGCGCGTAGCCCGCTTCGACCAGCGTCTCGAAACCCGCACGGATCAGTTCGACCAGACCACCGCACAGCACGGCCTGCTCGCCAAACAGGTCGGTCTCGACTTCTTCCTTGAAGGTCGTCTCGATGATGCCCGCACGCCCGCCGCCATTGGCGGATGCATAGGACAGCGCGATTTCCAGCGCATTGCCCGAAGCGTTCTGGGCCACGGCCACCAGCGACGGCACGCCGCCACCCTTCTGATATTCGGAACGCACGGTGTGGCCCGGGCCCTTGGGCGCGATCAGGAACACATCCAGGTCGGGACGGGCTTCGATGATGCGGAAATGGATCGCCAGGCCATGGGCGAAAGCAAGGGCCGCACCCTGCTTGAGGTTCTTTTCCAGCGATTCCTTGTACAGCGCGCCCTGGCCTTCATCGGGGGTCAGCACCATCACCACATCCGCCCATTTGGCGGCGTCGGCCGGGGTCATGACCTTGAAGCCGGCGGCCTCGGCCTTGGCCACGGCGGTGGATTCGGGGCGCAGGCCGACCACGATGTCGGTCACACCCGAGTCCTTGAGGTTGTTGGCATGGGCATGGCCCTGGCTGCCGTAACCGATGATGGCCACCTTCTTGCTCTTGATCAGGTTCACATCGGCATCGCGATCATAATAGACGCGCATAATCTTGCTCCTTGGGAAAAAACGGTAAAAACATGTGAAACGGTAAAACCCGGCGTTCCCTTACAGGATCGCGGCACCCCGGGCGATAGCGGCGACACCCGTGCGCGAGACCTCGGCCAGGCCAAGGGGACGCATGAGGTCGATAAAGGCATCAAGCTTGTCGGTCGCACCCGTCAGCTCAAAGACAAAGGACGTGGCCGAGGCATCGACCGGATGGGCACGGAAAGCCTGGGCAATGCGCAGCGCGTCGGCCCGGCGTTCCCCGCTGGCAATCACTTTTACCAGCGCCATCTCGCGCGCCACATGCGGGTCCTGCCCCGTCATGACCGATACGCGGTACACCGGCACCAGACGCGCCACCTGCGCGCGGATCTGCTCCAGCACATGCGGGGTGGCGGTGGTGACGATATTGATGCGCGACTGGCGGCGGGTCTCATCAACCGGGGCCACGGTCAGGCTCTCGATATTGTACCCACGACCGGAAAACAGGCCGATGACACGCGCCAGCGCACCACTTTCATTTTCGACCTGAATGGCAATGACCGCAGAGACCGGGCTCTCCTGCTGCGTGGTCATGATTGTGTTTCCTGACTGCTGAAGGCGCCACCGCGCGCACTGTCGCGGCACGGTGGCAGGAAAGGACAAGGGCATGCCGGCGGCATGCGCCGGGGCGGGATCAGACCAGCATGCGGCCTTCCGCGCTGATCTCGTCATCCTGCCCCGGACCCAGGATCATCTGGTTATGCGCCGCACCCGACGGGATCATGGGGTAGCAGTTCTCATCCTGCGCAACGCAGATGTCAGCCACCACCGGACCGGGATGGGCCAGCATTTCGGCAATCACGCCATCCAGTTCGCCCATGCAGGTCGCGCGCAGGCCACGGCCGTGGAAGCTTTCCGCCAGTTTGACGAAATCGGGCAGGGCCGCGCTGTAGCTTTCGGAATAGCGCGATTCATGCAGCAGTTCCTGCCACTGGCGCACCATGCCCATATACTGGTTGTTCAGGATGAACACCTTAACCGGCAGGCGGTACTGCGCGATGGTGGACAGTTCCTGGATGTTCATGAGCGTGGAGGCTTCGCCCGCAATGTCGATCACCAGCGCATCGGGGTGGGCAACCTGCGCGCCAACGGCGGCGGGCAGGCCATAGCCCATGGTGCCCAGGCCACCCGAGGTCAGCCAGCGGTTGGGCTTGTCGAAGCCGAAATGCTGGGCGGCCCACATCTGGTGCTGGCCCACCTCGGTCGAGACATAGGTGTCACGCCCGGTGGCGGTGGCCAGTTCATGCAGGCGCCGGATGGCGTATTGCGGGCGGATGATGGCATCCGGCGCCATGTCCTGCACGAAGCCAAGGCTGTCACGCGCACGCCATTCGTTGATCTGGTGCCACCACTGCGCCATGTCGATCGGCTGGCGGGTGTTGGCGGGGGTGCAGTCCCACTCCTCCAGCATCATCTCGATCACGCGACGCGCGTCCCCCACGATTCCCACATCAACCGGCACGATCTTGTTGATCTGGCTGGGGTCGATATCGGCATGGATCTTGAACGACGTGGGAGAAAACGCATCCAGCCGCCCGGTCACCCGGTCATCAAAGCGCGAACCGAGCGCGATCAGCACGTCACAGCCATGGGTGGCCATGTTGGCCTCGTACGTGCCGTGCATGCCCAGCATGCCCAGGAAACGGCGGTCACCCGCAGGCATCGACCCCAGCCCCATGAGGGTGGAAGTGCAGGGGAAGCCGGTCTTTTCCACCAGGCGGCGCAGGGCGGCGGATGCCTCCGGCCCGGCATTGATGATGCCGCCGCCGGTATAGAACAGCGGCCTGCGCGCGCCCTTCATGGCGGCCACGGCGCGCGAGATCGCATCGCGCCCCGGTTCGGTCTGCGGCTGGTAGGACGGGTGCGGCGCGCGGGCCGGCGCGACATAGGGCGCGGGACCGACCATCAGGTTCTTGGGCAGGTCGACCAGCACCGGACCGGGGCGGCCACTGCGCGCGATATGAAAGGCTTCGTGCACGCTGGGCGCGATCTCGTCCGCACGGCGCACAAGGTAGTTGTACTTCGTGGCGGGCCGGGTGATGCCGGTGGTGTCGGCTTCCTGAAAGGCATCGGTGCCGATCAGCGGCACGCCCACCTGCCCGGAGAAGCAGACCACGGGAATCGAGTCGAGCATGGCATCCAGCAGCCCGGTCACCGTGTTGGTGGCGCCGGGGCCGCTTGTCACCAGCACCACGCCCACCCTGCCGGTGGAACGGGCATAGGCTTCCGCCGCATGCACGGCCGCCTGCTCATGGCGGACCAGAACGTGGCGAATCGCATTCTGGCGGAACAGCGCATCATAAATGGGCAGTACCGCGCCACCGGGATAGCCGAATATGACCTCGACCCCCTGCTCGCCCAATACGCGCAGAAGGACCTCGGCACCGCTCTGAACAACGGGCGTGTCCGTGCCGGTGGCATGAGGTTTCAGGTCGGTCTGGTGCGATGCTGCGTTCATGTTCCTGCTCCTTCGCCGTGGCGGCCGCAACAGCCGGCCTGCCATTACAGGCGAAATCCCGCGCCGGGTTTACGGAAAGCCTTGGCCCGCGTCAATGCAGTTAATAACAAAAGAAATGATTTTATTGTCACATCTTTCCATTTGTTGCGCATCCGGGCAATTTTCAAAGCGTTTTTCATATACATATGTGGCGGCAGGTGCCGCCAGCGCATGATGGGCGAACCATGTGGCCTGGCGCTTCGTGTACTGCCCGGTCAGCGTGATCGCCCGCGCCGTGGCATCCGCCAGCGTCATGCCGCCCCGCAGCACGGCCGCCAGTTCGGGCACGCCATGGGCGCGCATGGCGGGCAGGTCCGGCGGCAGGCCCTGTTCCAGCAGATGGGCGACTTCCGCCATCGCGCCCTGTTCCACCATGGCGTGGAAGCGCCGCGCTATGGCGGCCCGCAGCATGTCACGCGGCGGGTGCAGCCTGACGGCAATGAAGCGGGCGGCAAGGGGTGGCAGCACCGCCTCGCGCCGCCACCACGCCAGTCCGTGGCCGGTGGCCAGACGGACCTCCAGCGCGCGGGCAATGCGCTGGCCATCGGCGGGGCGCAGGGTGGAAGCCGTCTCGGCATCCAGTTCATGGAGTTCCGCATGCGCCCCCTCCGGCCCAAGCCGGGCCACCATGGCGCGGGCCTGTGCGCGAATGGCATCGGGCGGCTGGGGAATATCGGCCAGCCCATCGGTCAGGGCGCGGAAATACATGCCCGTCCCACCGCAGAACACCGGCACGCGCCCCGCATCCCACGCCGCCTGCGCGCATGCCATGGCCTGTTCGCGCCACCAGGCCACGCTGCCGGTCCGTGCCGCGGGCAGCACGCCATACAGCGCATGCGGCACACAGGCTTCATCGCACGGGCCGGGGCGGGCGGTCAGGATGCGCAGTTCGCGGTAGACCTGCATCGAATCCGCATTGATGATGGTACCCCCCACCCGCCGGGCCAGCGCCAGCGCAAGCGCGGACTTGCCCGAACAGGTCGGACCCGCCACGATCAGCGCCACGCGCCCCTGCCCCACGGACGGGGGCGTCTGTGCACCAACCCAGTTGTAACCGGACCCCATGCCTGATTCCCCTTCCCTGACCCATACCCTTGTACTGGTGGCGACACGTGACGCCACATCCCTTACCCCGGTCGATATCGAGGTCGCGCGCGACCTGGTGCGGGGTGCTGCCCCCGTCACCCTTTCGGAAGGGGAAGCCGTCGAGATCGCCTGCCCGGCACCCGAAACATGGGACAGCCCCGGTATCGGGTCCGTACGCGCGGCCCTTGCCGAACGGGCGCTGGATGTGCTGGTAACCCCCGCCCACAACCGCCGCAAGCGCCTGCTGGTGGCGGACATGGACAGCACCATCGTCAACTGCGAAACGCTGGATGATATCGCGGCCCATGCCGGGATTGGCGAGAAGATTGCCGAGATCACGCGCCGGTCCATGAACGGGGAGATCGAATTCGAATCCGCCCTGCATGAACGCGTGGCCCTGCTGGCCGGCCGGCCTGTCAGCCTGCTGGAGCGGGCATGGCAGGACGTGAAGCTGAACACCGGCGCGCTGGAACTGGTGCGCACCATGCGGGCCAATGGCGCACGTACCGCACTTGTCTCGGGCGGGTTCACGTTCTTTACCCGCAAGGTTGCGGCCCGGTGCGGCTTTGATGAAAACCACGCCAACACCCTGCTCACCCGGGGTGATACGCTGACGGGCGGGGTGGGCGAACCCATTTTAGGCCCGGACGCCAAGCTGGCCCACCTGAAGCGGCTGGTGAAGGAAGAAATGCTGGATATGGATGACGCCATGGCCACGGGCGATGGCGCAAACGACCTGGCCATGCTGCGCGTGGCGGGCGCGGGCATCGCCTTCCATGCCAAGCCCGCTGTCCGGCGCGAGATAGGCAATCAGGTCAATCATACCACCCTGCGCACCCTGCTGTTCGCCCAGGGCTACCGGGCGGACGAATTCGTTACAGGGTAGGCGCGCCCCCCGTGGCGGCCGTGCCCGCGGGCTGGGCACGGCTGTCCTGGGCCTCGATGAACACGCGGGTCACTTCGGGATAGGCCTGCTTGATCTGGCGCTCCAGCGCGCTGACCACGATCTCCACCTGTCCCGCCGTCAGGTCGTTGCGGAAATCGAGGCTGATTACCACCAGCACGTCACGCGGGCCGAAATGCATGGAACGGATTTCATTGATCCGCTCCACCCCCTGTGCCGCCAGCGCCATGCGGCGCAGCGCGGCCAGCACCTCCGGCGCAACGCCTTCCCCCGTCAGCAGGGACTGGGATTCGCGCGCAAGGAACGTTGCCGTCACCGCCAGGATACAGGCAATCACGATGGAGGCCACGCCATCAAGCACCGGCATGTCCAGCACCTCGGACAGGATATTGCCCACCAGCGCCACGGCCAGGCCGCCCAGCGCCGCCGTATCCTCGAACAGGACGGTAAAGACGGTGGGGTCCTTGCTCATCTGCACGGCTTCCACCCAGCCGCGCCTGCCCTTGCCCTCCTTGCGGAAGGCCCGCAGGGCCAGCAGCCAGACCGATCCCTCGAACACGATGCTGGCCACAAGCACGGCATAATTGACCAGTACGTGCGCGACGGGCTGCGGATGGATGATGTGGATGATCCCTTCATAAAGCGAGACCCCCGCCCCCAGACCGAAAATGAGCAGGGCAACCACGAAGGTCCAGAAATACAGCTCCAGCCCATGGCCAAACGGATGCGAGGCGGTGGCCGGACGTATGGCACGCCGCATGCCGACCAGCAGCAGCCCCTGGTTGCCGGTATCGATCAGGGAATGGATGGCCTCGCTCAGCATCGAGGCGCTGCCGGTCAGGAAGGCCGCGCCGAACTTGGTGGCGGCCACAAGCAGGTTGCCGGCCAGGGCCGCGAAGATGACGGTGCGGGAAGATGAGGAATGTGCCATTGGTTTTTCAGTACGAGATCTGCCCCCATCCTATCGCCCGCCCACCCGTTTTAACAGGCCGCGCGCACGGGTCGTGCCGGTTGCGGGCGTGGGGGCGGCTGTCCTATGGTCGGCGGGAATCATCCATGGAGTACCTGCCCTGATGCGCACCACTGTCATCCAGATGGCGCCCGGCGCATCCGCGCCCGAAAACATGCAGCATGCCCGCGCGCTGATTACGGCCGCGGTCAGGGCGGACAGGCCCGACCTTGTCATCCTGCCCGAGATGTGGAGCTGCCTGGGCGGGACACGGGACATGAAATTCGCCGCCGCCGAAACCCTGCCCGGCCCCGATGGCATGGGGGAGGCCGGGCCGCTGTACAGCTTCCTGTCCGGCATGGCGCGCACGCATGGCATCATCCTTCATGGCGGCTCAATCGGTGAACGGCATGGTGACAGGCTGTTCAACACATCGCTGGTGTTTGATGCCCATGGCCATGAGCGCGCGCGCTACCGCAAGATTCACCTGTTCGATGTCACGACCCCCGGTGGCGAGGGCTATCGGGAGAGTGATACCTACGAACCCGGCTCCGACATCGTGACCGTCCCGCTTTCCGCCAGCATGACGGCGGGGCTGGCCATCTGCTACGACATCCGCTTTCCCGCCCTGTTCCACGCCCTGCGCGCACGCGGGGCCAACATGCTTCTGGTCCCCGCCGCCTTTACGGTCGAGACCGGCCTTGCCCACTGGGAGACCCTGCTGCGCGCGCGCGCGATCGAGACCCAGTGCTGGATGGTCGCCTGCGGCACCACCGGCACCCATATGGATGAAAACGGCCAGAAGCGGCGCACCTATGGCCATTCCATGATCATCGACCCATGGGGCACCATCGTGGCCCAGGTCTCGGACGGGCCGGGCTGGAGCACGGCGCGCCTTGAACGCGACGTGGTGGAAACCATACGCGGGCGCATGCCGGTCATGGCGCATCATCGCCTGTCCATCCACACACCATGACCGAGATGTCGTACCCCGGCTGGGCCGATGGGTACATTCCCGACAGGCTGCATTTCTGCGCCGCGCCGAACGAGAGCGCCCAGCTCTGGCTGGCCCGGCTGGTGACGCAGTATGGGCAGTACCCCGCATCGGATGCCGATGCCATGGTCTGCCTGGGCGGGGACGGCTTCATGCTGGAAATGCTCCATACCACGCTGGAGCGCACGCTGCCGGTCTATGGCATCAACTGTGGCACGGTCGGCTTCCTGATGAACCCCGCCGTGCCCGACAACCTGCCCGAACGCCTGGCGGCGGCCCAGGTGGCGATCCTGCACCCGCTGCGCATGGAGGCCACGACACGCGATGGCGGCTGCATCCATGCGCTGGCGCTCAATGACGTGTTCCTGTTCCGCCAGACAAGGCAGGCCGCGAAAATCCGAATCAATGTGGATGGGCGCGTGCGCCTGCCCGAACTGATATGCGACGGGGTGCTGATCTCCACCCCCGCGGGCTCCACCGCGTACAACCTGTCCGCCCACGGCCCGATCGTGCCGCTTTCGGCCAACCTGCTGCCGCTGACCCCCATCAGCGCCTTCCGCCCGCGCCGGTGGCGGGGGGCACTGCTGCCCTCCACGGCACAGGTGCGCTTTGACATACTGGAAACCGACAAGCGCCCCGTCGCCGCCGTGGCCGACTTTACCGAGGTGCGTGATGTGGTTTCCGTGAAAATAACCGAAGCGCGCGAACTCCACACCACCGTGCTGTTCGACCCCGGGCAGAGCCTGTCCGAACGGATCATTGCCGAACAGTTCACCGCCTGAACGCAAACGATCAAGAGTTTTTGGTGAAGCTTTTTTCAAAAAGCTTCGAAAGACACCGCCTTTTTGAAAAAAGGCGGCACCCAAGAACTTCTATTCCCTTTTATTTTCAGGCCGGGACCAATCGGTGCAGGCTGGCGCCATGGGTGTGCAGCCATTTCTCGGCCTGGCGGCGGTGGGGGGTCAGTTCATCAACCAGCAGCCAGAAATCCGGCCCGTGGTTCATGTGGCGCAGATGGGCAAGTTCATGGGCAATGATGTAGTGCTGGACTTCACGCGGGGCCATGACCAGCCGCCAGCACAGCATGATGGTGCCATCGGATGAACAGCTTCCCCACCGGCTTTTCGTATCGCGCAGCCTGACCTGCGTGGGTCGCAGGCCCGCCTGCCCGGCCTGTATGCCCAGCCGGGCGGGCAGGAGTAGCTGCGCCTGCGCGCGCAGGTAGGCGCCCACACGGCGGGCGATGAAGTCCTGTTCGCCGCTGACATGCAGCCTGCCATCCTCCAGCCACACGCCCCGACGGGCTTCGGGCGCGTGGTGGATCTCCAGTGCCGCGCCGTCCAGCAGCACCCTGCCGCCGTGGCGCAGTTCGGCCACGGGCGGCAGGCGCGACAGGCCCGCCACGACCCAGGCGGAATGCGCGCGCAGCAGCGCCAGTCCATCCGCCCTGCGTGCGCCACGCGGCAGGGTGATGATGACATGGCCACTGCGCGGATCGATGCGCATGGAAATCCGCCGTGCCTGCCGCGAGGGGCGCCAGCACACCGTAACCGTGCCCGATGCGATGGGTACGGTTTCCAGCGTGCTGTCACCCGTATCTGTCGCCATCAGCGCCGCCGGGGGCGCGTGCGGCAGAACGCCCCCCTGGGCGCTTCACCCGGCCAGTCGATCACATGGTCCTCCAGCATGCCGGCATGGCGTTCGCTGATCACCCGGCCACTGACGGATATGCCCGCCTCATGCACCGTCTCGGGCGTGCCGGACACCAGCGGGTGCCACCAGGGCAGCGGCTCCCCATCACGCAGCAGCACATAGCCGCAGGTGGGGGGAAGCCAGTCGATATCGGCCAGCCTGTCCGCCGTCAGCGTGATGCAGTCCTGCACCCGGCTCTGGCGGTGGGCGTAATCGCTGCACTGGCAGGTTTCGGTATCCAGCAGGCGACAGGCGACATCGGTGAACAGCACGTCATCGGTCTCGTCCTCGCGCAGTTTGTGCAGGCAGCACCGGCCGCAGCCGTCACACACCGATTCCCATTGCGCGCGGGTCATCTGGTCAAGCGGTGTCGTTTCCCAGAAGGGTCGGGTCTTGTCTGTCATGATCGTGGTCCTGACGTGTACACCAAGTAAAGAGAGTCTATGGCCATGAAGCCGCCGCCATGGCGCACAGCGTGACCATGATGGCGCAGCCGGCGGCCACACCCGCAAGCGGCCAGCCCAGAAGCGGCAGCCACAAAAGGCGCAGCCGCGCCTGCGCATCCGCGCCCAGCCCGCAGGCCGTGCGCGACAGGGTGGGGGGAATGCGCCGCAATGCGCACAGCAGCGGCCACATGGCGGCTGGTGCCAGAAGCACGCCCTGTATCATGCATCCCGCAACCGTGGCCCCCTTTGCAAGACCTGGCCACCATACCGCCAGCACCAGACCCGGCAGCATGCAGGCCAGCAGCAGCCCGCGCAGGAGCACGCACTGCGCCGGCCATGTGCCGCGCAGCATGGCATGCGCCCACAGCACCAGCAGGCTGGCCAGTACCAGCCCCAGCAGGACGCAGGCGCCATCCACCCCCAGCAGGCCCGCGGGATGCCCCGTCAGGACCGGCATCATCAGCCAGCCCCCCGCAGCCAGATGTCGAAACGGCGCGACAGGGTGGTGTAATGCCCCTGCCAGAACTGCACATCCACGGGCAGGACCCTGGCGGGATGTCCCGCATCCGGGCCGGGTGGCGCCCCATAGCGGGCCATGAAGGCCGCCTGCCTGTCGGGCTGCACGATAAAATGCAGCAGATCACGCGACTGGCCCAGCCGGGCCGCCGGCTGCCCGGCCACCACACCCCATGACAGGCCATAGGACAGGGCCATGTCCGCGCTCACGCCAATCGCCTGCCCGCCATGCGCGGGCAGCATCATGACCGCGTCACGGGGGGCGCTGCTCATCAGCACCTGCCCGCGCGCCAGGATGCTGGCGGCCTGCGCGGGGGTGGACCACCATGTTATGTAGGGCCGCAGCTGGCTCAGCTTGCGGAATGCGCGCTCCACCCCCGCATCGGTGGCAAGCTGGGCATAGACATCTTCCGGGGGCACGCCATCGGCCATCAGCGCGATTTCCAGCGTGGTGCGCGGATCACGGCGCAGGCCGCGCTTGCCGGGAAAGCGCACGACATCCCAGAAATCGCCCCAGCGTGGCGCCATCTGCCGCCATGCCTGGTCCCACGCCACGACCACCTGCGTGGTCAGGCCCGGCACGCCACAGCCATCGGGGTTGGCGGTACTGCCCGCCAGGTGCACGACCAGCCCCGCCATGCAGGCAGCACGGATGGCGCTGTCTTCCGCAAGGACCAGCGACCATGTGCCCCCCGTTCCCGCATGCAGGCCGTGATGGTCCAGTTCGGGCAGGCCGCCATTCCATGTCCGGTGCATGACCGCCACCCCCGACTGACGGGAAAAGGGCTGGAAAAAGGCGTCATCCTGCACCTGTTCCAGATGCGACTCCACACTGGCCACGACAAGGGCGGCCCGGTGCTGCCGTGTCCGTGTCGCACCCTGCGCGCCGGGGCGGGGCGCCACGGACAGCATGACCATGGCGGCAAGCAGGCAGGACAGGACGGAACGGACAGGGCTGCGGGGCGCGGGCTGGGACACGGGGAAGAAACAGTCTTTCTGGCAGGGGCGGAAGAATGGCCGGACGCTACCCCATTTCGCCCCGGAACGGAAAGGCAATTGCCTGCCCCGGCTGCCATGCCAGCAGCGCCACCTGCCCCGGCATCACGCGCTGCAGGGCGGGCGTGGGCGGCCTGCGCGCCAGCAGTTCCTCGCCATTCGCCAGGCGGAAACGCAGCAGCACATGGTCGCCCATCTGCCGCAGGTCGGTCAGCGTCGCCTCCAGCAGGGGCGGCGCATCCGGATCATCGGCCACGATCCCGGCACGGGTGGGAAACAGGACCGCAATCCGGTCGGGGCGGATGCACAGCGTGGCCAGCCGGTCGGCCACCACACCGGGCGCGGCCATGGCCTCGACCGGCAGGCCACCGGGCAGATGGGCGCGGGCCACGTCCTCCTCCACCCGCGCCACGCGCACCGTCAGGCTGTTGGCATGGCCAAAGCCGGTGGCCACCCGGTCACAGGCCGGGCGTTCGAACAGGTCCAGCGCCGTGCCCTGCTGCATGATTTCCATGCCGGCCATATAGGCAACCGTATCACCCAGCAGCAGCGCATCCTCACGCGCGCGGGTCAGCAGCACGACGCACAGCCCGCGTGCGCGCACCAGCCGCGCCACAAGGCGGCGCATGGCCGCGCGGGACACGGGGGGAAGCGGGGTGAAGGGGTCCTCCAGCACCAGCACGGGCGGCTCGAACACCAGGGCGCGCCCGATCATGACACGCAGCGCCTGTTCGGGTTCAAGGCGTGCGGGACGCGCGTGTTCCAGCCCGTCCAGCCCCAGCAGCGCGAGAATGGCGCGTACCCGTGCCGCCACCGCCTGCGACTCCATCCCCCGCGCCCGCAGCCCGAATGCCAGATTGGCCGCGACCGTCATGTGCGCAAAAAGCGGGTCCCGCCACCCCACCACGGCGCAGGGGCGGCGGCCGGCGGGCAGGCCGGTCACATCCCGCCCATCCACCATGACCTGCCCCGCCACGGCCGCCACATGGCCCGCCAGCACGTCCGCCAGCATGGAAAGACAGGCCGCGCCATCATTCACGACAGCCAGACAGGTGCCCGCCCCGGCACGCAGGGACACCACCGGCGCGCCGGGCACGATCCCGAGCGCGTTGACAACCAGCCGAGAGGAGAAAGGAGACATGCGATAACAGAAACCTGACTGGGGGGATAACGCGTTATAAGCAATGGTTACCTCCTTACCAGAGGATTATCCGCACCTTACCCCGTAAAGGATACGATCATGAGCAAGACCGATTCCATCAAGCACGTCACCCATGAAGACCTGCAGGCCCTGAAAACCCATATCGAGAACCTGCTCCACACGCATGGCAAGCAGGCCCTGCATGACGTGGCCAGCAAGGCCGAGAAGCTGGCGGGCCAGGCCCGTGAAAGCCTGGAGGAACAGGCCCCGAAGAAAGGCGGCTCACGCGGTCGTTCGCTGGTGGCTATCGCCATTTTCTCGGCAATCGGGTATTTTCTTGGCCGTGCAACGAAATAAGGCGATATAGCCTGCTGCAACCAGAGGATATGCGAGCATCATGAAAATAGGCGAACTCGGTAAAACCATCATCGAAGGGGAACTGACCCTACGCAAACTGATGGCGATCCGTCTTGGGCGTCAGGCCGCGTTCCTGGTTGTGGCAGCAGTATTCGCCTTTTTTGCCGCCATTTCCGGCCATGGGCTGCTCTGGGCGCTGTGTTACCAGACATTCGGCTTCAGCGCCCTTGGCTCGGCGGCGGCGGTGTTCGGCCTTGACGTGCTGATCGTGCTGATGGGGCTGGTCATGGGGCGGCGTTCCTACATGACACCGGAAGAAATCAAGGTACGATTCGCACGCGAACATGCCATGAATGAACTGCGGCAGAACCTGGCCCTGTCGGCCGTTGCCGCCACGATGGCAGGCCCGCTGACCCGCCATACCGGCCGGGCGATCTGGAACCTGTTCCGCGGCCGGGGCAAATAAGGCCCGCGGCCCTTCCGAAGCCACCTGTCTGGTGATGATCCACGTCATTGCCAGATAGTATCCATGCTGAAATTGCATTGGCTCACATTGTCGTTTTCTGGAAACGTGCAGCTTGTGAATATACTAAGCACGCAAATGGTTTGCATGCTTAATACCTGTATATCCCCGCTGGCGGAACAGAATGCCCGATCTGGAGCGCAACGAGAAGGAACTGTCATTTGGTCGTCGCCTCGCCCGGCTTGGAGCCGCATGGCGCAGGCAGGTCGACCATGACCTGCGCGACTATGGGCTGACCGAAGCCACATGGCGGCCTGTCCTGTATCTGGGCCTGCTGCCGCCGCCCGTGCGCCAGACCGATCTTGTACGTGCCCTTGAAATCGAAGCCCCATCCGTAGCCCGCCTGCTTGATGTACTTGAACGCCGCGACTTGGTGTTCCGTTCCCCCGACCGTGAAGACAAACGCTCCAAGCTGGTCAGCCTGACGGAAAAAGGCGAATGGACCGCACGCCAGGTCCGTCACGCGGTGGAAGCCGTGTCCAGCCGCCTGCTGCATGGCATCTCCACGCCTGAACTGCTGGCCTGCTATTCCGTATTCGAACGGATCGAGGCCAATCTGTGCGGCAGGCCAGCCCCCCACGCCCGCGGTCCGGGCCAGCCATGAACAACAGACCCGTATCCTTCCCCTTCTGGCAGGCGGGCGCCCCAGTCACCGGGTGCCAGCATTTTGCCGGCACGGGTGTGGCATCTTTGCAGTTCGGGTCCTTTGCCGGTTTCTTCATGGCACATGGTCCGCTACAGATAGCGCCGGACAGGTGCGGCGCCCGCACCGGCCTGCCCGCGCCTGCTTCCCCTTCAACGGGACCGTTCGGAATGAGAACCGCCTGATGCTGAGCGAATTCAACCTATTCGGTGTCTTCATGGCACCGATTGTCGTCTATGCCGTGGCCGCCCTGCCTGTCACCATGCTGCTGCGTTCGCTGCTGTGGTGGTGCGGTGTAATGAAATGGTTCTGGCATCTCGCCCTGTTCGAGGTTGCGCTATACACTTGCGTCCTCTGCCTGATGATCCTGTACATCTGACTGTCCCAAAAAGGTTCGAGAATCCCCATGCCCCTCCTGCGCACCCTGATCCGTGTGGTCCTGACCCTGGCGGTCGTGACGATGGCCATCGTCATGGGCGTCACCTTATGGGACACCTACATGATTGCCCCGTGGACACGTGACGGACGTGTCCGTGTCTATGTGGTTGACGTGGCGCCGGAAGTCTCGGGCACGGTGGTGCAGCTGCCCGTGGTCGACAACCAGTTCGTGCACCGGGGCGACCCGCTGTTCGTGCTTGACCCGGTGCGCTTCCGCCTGGCGATCCGTGAGGCGCAGGCCCGGCTGGATGGCGCGCTGGAGGACCTGAAGCTCAAGCAGAACGATGCACGCCGCCGTATGGGGCTGGGTGGCATCGTGTCGGCCGAAGAGCAGGAGGTCTTCAACTCGAACGTGGCAACCCAGATCGCATCGGTCGATGCGGCGCGCGCGGCACTCGACCTTGCCAAGCTGAACCTGCAGCGCTCCATCCTGTATTCCCCCGTCAATGGCAACATCACCAACCTCAACCTGCGGGTGGGTGACTACGTGACCGAGGGCCATGCCCGGCTTGCGGTGATCGACGCCGATTCGTACTGGGTGAACGGCTACTTCGAGGAAACGAAGATGTGGGGCGTGCATGTGGGGGATGAGGCACGCGTCAAGCTGATGGGTTACAAGGACATCCTGCCCGGCCATGTGGTCAGCATCGCGCGCGGCATCAATGACCAGAATGGCAAGCCCGACGGCCTGGGGCTGCAGGATGTCAGCCCGATCTTCACATGGGTGCGGCTGGCGCAGCGTATCCCGGTGCGCATCCATCTCGACCATGTGCCGGACAGCGTGACGCTGGCGGCCGGCATGACCGCAACCATAAGCGTGGGCCCCCAGTCCCGTACCCAACGCGGCCGTCTGACGACATGGCTGCAAGACCACCTGTAAGGCGCGGGCACGATCATGAACATCAACTCAGTTACCCGCCGGACCGGCCTGCTGCTGACATCGGCCATCTTCCTGGCCGGTTGCACGGTGGGGCCGCGTTACCAGCCCGACCGGATGAAGCCACCAGCCAAGTTTACCGAGGATGACCACGCCGCCACCCCCGAGGAAATCGAGGAAACCAACAAGGAACTGAAACAGTGGTGGCACCTGTTCAGGGACCCCGAGCTTGACAAGCTGATCGACAAGGCGATTGCGGGCAACTACAACCTGCAGGTGGCGGGCCAGCGGATCATGGCGGAACGCGCCATTCGTGATGTGCAGGCATCGCAGTGGTATCCGCAGGTGGATGCACAGGCTGCCGCCGGTGACGTGCGGTATTCGATCAATATCGACAACTGGCCGCTGCGCCCCGGCAATCCGGTCAACCATCCCGAAGCATCCTATCTTGGCTACGGATTCAGCGCGAGCTGGCAGATTGACGTGTTCGGCCGCATCCGCCGCAGCGTGGAAGCCCAGAACCGCGCGGTGGAGGAATCGATCGAGGACCGCCGCGCCGTAATGGTGATGATGCTGTCCGAACTGGCCAGCGACTACATGATGCTGCGCGACCAGCAGCTGCGGCTGACCATTGCCAACAACAACATCCATGTGGCGCAGGATGCCTATGACCTGACCAACCGGCTGTACCTGGAAGGTGTGGGCAACACCATGCAGATCGCGCAGGCCAAGGCGGAGCTGGATTCACAGACCGCCGCGCGCGAACCGCTGAAAACCCATATTTCCCAGATCACCCACGCCATTGACGTGCTGATGGGGCAGATGCCCGGCACGTCGGAACTGGAACTGAAGGTGGCCAAGCCGCTGCCGCCGGTGCCGGAATTCCCGTCCACCCTGCCGTCCATGGTCATTGCCAACCGGCCTGACATCCGCAAGGCCGAACGGACCTATGCCGAAGCCACGGCGCGGATTGGCGTGGCGGTGGCGCAGCTTTACCCGAACTTTACCATCCCGCTGAATTTCAACCCCAATGCATCGGCCCTGTATCAGGTGTTCCAGATGGGGGGCATGAGCTGGCAGTTCCTGATGATGGCGTCCCTGCCGCTCATGCATGGTGGCAAATACACCTCGCAGATCCGCATGGCGCAGGCGGCGGCCGAAGCCAGCCGCCTTGCGTACCGCCAGTCCGTTCTCAACGGCTTCAAGGAAGTCGAGGATGCGATGGCCGCATGGCATGATGACGAGGAACACACCGAACTGCTGGCCAAGGCGGCGGAAGACAGTGCCCTGGCCAGCGAGCGCGCGCGCAAGCTGTACGCGGCGGGTCTTGTCGGCTTCCTTGAAGTGCTGACCACCGAGCGCACGACCCTGAACGCCCAGAATGCCGAAGCGATGGCCCGGCTGGAGCGGCTGCAGGATGCGATCAACCTCTATACGGCACTGGGTGCGGGCTGGCAGGGTATTGCCCTGACCAATACGACGCTGCCGGTATCGCTTGAAAAACAGAACATGCTGGCGCGCGCGTTCCAGCAGTAACTTGCCCCTTCCGACCGGGTGGCTGGCACGTCCTGCTGGCAACCCGGCTCGGGGGATAAGTCCTGCCGGCAGCAGCCCCATTGCCGGCCTTCCCCATGGGGCATGATGCCCCCCGGGGCACCGTTTAATAAAATCATGTCGGATGATTGTCCTGTGCGCAGCGTATGCTAAACAGGGCGCCATAGGCGAGCTTGGCGGAATGGTAGACGCACGAGACTTAAAATCTTGCGCCCGTTACAGGGCGTGCGGGTTCGAGTCCCGCAGCTCGCATTTTTCCGGTCAGTTCCTGTAATCCGGCTGTTCGCGGTCCAGCTTGCGGCGCAGGGCCTGCCATATCAGGCGCCCTTGGTCCGGGTCATCGTCAAACTGCTTTTTGGCCCGCAGGATCTGCGTTTCGGACGGGACATGCAGTGTCACGCCCGTAGCCTGTGCCGCAATCTGGATGCGACAGGCCTGTTCCAGATAATACATGCGGTAGAAGGCGTGGGCCACAGTGCTTCCTACGGTCAGCAGTCCATGGTTCTGCAGGATCAGCGCATTGTACGGGCCAAGGTCGCGCACCAGGCGTTCGCGCTCGCTCAGATTGTCATCGGCGGCAATACCCTCATACGGATGGAAGCCGACACTGCCGTAGAATTCCATGTTGATCTGGTTCAGTGGCAGGATGTTCGTATCCTGCGCCGCCACCACCATGCCCGGCACGGTATGGGTGTGCATGACGCACGCGGCGTCGGACCTGCTGCGGTGGATGGCGGAATGGATCACGAACCCGGCCGGGTTGATGGGCCAGGCGGTTTCCTGCCGGGGCAGGCCATCGGCATCGACCCTGACCAGTGAACTGGCGGTGATTTCCTCAAACAGCAGGCCATAGGGATTGACCAGATAGACATGATCAGGTCCCGGCAGGCGCACGGACAGGTGCGTATAGACCAGATCGGTCATGCCGAAATGCGCCATGAGGCGATAAGCCGCCGCCAGATCCACGCGCAACGCCTGCTCGGATACGGCCATTGATGTAGGCATGGTATCAGAAAACCCCAGTAATGGATTGATAAATCATAAAAAACCTTCAGACCCCGCCTTTTTTAACAGGGTAGTGCTTTCCGACGCTGTCTGAAACAGACAGCAATCGTAAAGACCTTTCTGGTAAAGCCTTTTTCAGAAAGCTTCAGGAAACGTCGTCTTTTTAAAAAAACGACGTCCAAAATTTTTACTGCTTATTCTCAATAATCTTTTTTCAAACAGTCCATTAGGGGACACTTCCCCCACCTTGCCGCCGTGACCCAGCAGGTCAGCCCGGCAGCAGGGATTTGCGCCGCAGGGGCATGGTCATGCAGTGGATGCTGCCGCCCCCCTGCGAGAACTGGTCAAGTTCGGGTTCAAGCACATGCAGCCCTTCGGCACGCAGCATCTGGTTGATGCGCGTGCAGTGCCGGGGGCTGACCACGCGCTCACACCCCAGGGAGAGGACATTGCAGCCCATGTCGCGCATCGCTTCCCTGTAGCTGACCGGCAGGACGCGGATACCCTGCGCGCGCAGCCAGTCCAGATCCGCTTCATCCAGCACGTCCACCACCGCAATCGCCAGATCGGCCGCCACCATGGTGAAGATCACGTCAAGATGCAGGAAATGTTCGGGAAAGCGGATCATCCGGCAGGTCCAGCCTGCCTCCTCGAACCAGCTTATGAACTCGGCCGCCCCCCCCTCGTCCGTGCGGCCACCGCTTACGCCCACCGCCAGCAGGCCGGGACGGATGATGTGGATGTCCCCCCCCTCGATATGGCCGCGGGTACAGGTCTTCCATATCTCGTCCCCGGCGTAGAAGGCCCGCACCGGCCCGGTCTCGGCCCTGCGCTCGGGGCGGGCAAGGTTGGTGACAACGGTGCCGAACGGCGTGGTCTGGGAACTGTCGCGGGTATAGACCTCATACGGCATGCCCGGCTGCGGGGTCAGGAAATGGCAGCTGACCCGTTCGGCCCGCAGCAGGGCCACCAGCCCGTCAAACTGCGCCTTCAGCGCCGTACGGTCGAGTATGGCGCCACCGGCCATGCTCTGGATGGCAATGTCATTACTGGGAATCCACGCATAATGATCGGGCGGGCAGAGCAGGACATCCGCCAGTTCCCCGGTCTCGCTGTCCATGAACCAGCGGTTTGTCACCATTTCCTCCTCATCCTTGCCAGACATCCAGACAGATCACGCCAACAGCCCGGACGATAACGGCGGCAACGCATGCTAAAATATCAATAATTCATAGTTTACTTTGTATTTCCATTAATCTTGACGGATCCCGCCCCGCGCCGGTGCATGCGGGATGGCATCCATGCGCCAGATGGACACAAATGCATCTTTCTGGTTCTGGCCTGACATTCTATGTTTAGATTACACATGTGGCGGCCGGCTTCCTTCCCACCGTGGTCGTTACGGCAAGTGGATGATCCTGACAATGAACGGTCCCTTTCCGATAATGAGAAGATTCATGCCGCCGCGCCCGTCCCCGCACGGGAATGGCCCCGCCTTCCCGCATGGCTGGCTGGCCCTTTCCCTGCCCGGCAACGGGTGGGGCAGCCGGGCATGACACGACAGCGCGCCACCAGCCGGAAACCAACCGGCTTCCATGGCCAGATTGCCGAAGTGGACCTGCGCCTGCTGCGCGTCTTCCGCAGTGTTGCGGAACATGGTGGCTTTGCCGCCGCCGAAGTGGCGCTGGGCAAGAGCAAATCCTCCATCAGCATCGACATCTCGGCGCTCGAGAACCGGCTGGGCCTGCGGCTGTGCATGCGCGGGCGCAGTGGCTTCGCGCTGACGACGGAAGGCCGGATGGTGATGGAGGCGACCAATGCGCTGTTTTCCGACATCACACGCTTCCAGCAGCGCATAAACGAGGCCAGTGGCACGCTGTCCGGGCGGTTCTGCCTGTACGTGCCCGACAATATCCAGATTCATGGCGAGACGGTGCTGGTGCGGGCCATCGGGACCTTTACCACCAGCCATCCCGCCGTTTTCATGGATATCCGCTCCGCCTCGTCACGGGAGGTGGAGTTCGCGGTGCTCAATGGCCAGGCTTCCGCCGGGATCACCCTCAGCCCCCGCCATCTGCCCGGCATGCAGGCGACCCCCCTGTTCCGGGAGGAACTGCACCTGTTCTGTGGCACGCGCCATCCCCTGTTCAGCATGCCCGAAGACGAGATCACACCCGAACTGCTGTCCCACCAGCGCATGATCGAGGTGGCGGGTGCTGCCACCTCCCCCATGTGGGAGGGGCTGCGCCCGCGCCTGAACTTTGCCGCGGCGGCGGAAAACGTGGATTCGCGCGCACTGCTGATCCTGTCGGGCAACTATATCGGCTTCCTGCCCGGCCCCTTTGCCCAGCCGCTGCTGCGCGAGGGCATGCTGCGCCGGATTGAACTGGGTGGGCTGCAACTGATGACCGGCTTTCACTTCCTGGCCCGCCCCTCTGCCGAGACCGGGCTGCTGGTGGATACCTTCCGCGCCATTCTGGAGGATGCCTGCTGATACCGCCCCCCCCACACGCCCTGCCTCCGGCGGGACGGCAGCGCATGGCCACGTCCATGGCACGGCCCGCGCGCCGTGGCCCCCGGCGGATGCCCGTACTGTCCGCCACCCTGTGCGGGGTGCTGGCCCTGGCGGGGCATGCACGGGCACAGGCCCCCGCCCTGCCGGGCTTCATCCATGATGGCACGCTGACGGTCTGCACCAATCCCACCCTGCCCCCCATGACATTTGTAAACGGCATGGACGTCAATGCGGTGGCCGGGATTGACATGGACATCGTCCATACCCTGGCGGCGTACTGGCATGTGCCCCTGGTCATTACCACCATGGAGTTTACCGGCCTGTTCCCCAGTCTTGCGGCACAGCGATGCTCCATGGTGGCCAGCGGTCTCATCAGGCTGCCCGCACGGGAGCAGAATTTCGATGCCGTGGCCTATCAGGATACCGCGCTGGTCATTGTGGCGCGCGCGGGCACGAAGCCGCTGGCCAGCATGGCCGACCTGTCGGGCAGGACGGTGGCGGTGCAGGCGGGCACCAGCTACAGCGCAAGGCTGGCACGGGAGAACGAAGCCCTGGCCGCCCGCGGGCGCCCCCCCATCATCATCCAGCAGTACCCGACGGAAGACCAGGTGGTACAGCAGGTACTGATCGGCCGCGTCTTTGCCTTCGCCAGCCAGGATGTGGAGCTGTACTACCGTCAGGAACAGCTGCACGGCAGGGTCGGGGTCATCCTGGTGCCCCCCTATCCCGAATATGGACATTTCGCGCTTTACATCCGCAAGGACGCCCATGACCGTGCCCTGCTGGAACAGGCCGTGGCCACGCTGGAACAGGATGGGCGGATCGCGGCCATCCAGAAGAAATGGGCCATTGCCCCCGATCCGGCCCGCGCGCTGTCCCAGCCCGCCCCCCTGTTCCGCTGGGGTGTCTTTTTTGCCGCCCTGACTTCCGCCGCCTTCGCGCGCGGGGCGTTCATCACCCTGACCGTGGCCGTGCTGTCGCATCTGACCGCCATCATGATCTCGATCCCGATGGCGCTGGCGCTCAATGGCCGCAATGCCATGCTTGGCCTTGTGCTGAAAGGGTATGTATCGGTCTTCCGTGGCGCGCCCACGCTGCTGCAGCTGCTGTTCATATGGAACGCGCTGCCGCAGTTCCTGCCCATCTTCCGCGAAGGGTGGTTCACGCCCTTCCTGGCCACATGGATTTCGCTGTCGATCAATGAATCCGCCTATCAGGTTGAAATCAACCGCGCGGCGCTGGCGGCGGTGGACAGGGGGCAGGAACTGGCGGGCGACGCACTGGGGCTGTCACGGCGGCAGGTCTACCGGCATGTCATCTTTCCGCAGGCGCTGCGCATCGCCCTGCCGCCCACCATGAACGCCTTCATAAGCCTGCTGAAAACCACGTCGCTCGCCTCGGTCATCTCGTTGCCCGAACTGCTGGCCGTAACCCAGATGGAGGTGGCCCGCACATTCGAATTCACGGAATATTACGCGGCAGCGCTGGTGTATTACCTGGGCATGGTTTTTTTCCTGCTGTTTGTACAGAAACGCATCGAGCGCCGTTTTGCATGGGCCGACCGGCACAGGGCGCGTGCCAATGAATTCTGATCTTCCAGCCACACCCGACCCGGATGCCATGATCTCGGTGCGTCACCTGTACAAGCTGTACAAGGATTTCGTGGCACTTGACCGGATCAGCTTCGATGTGCGGCGTGGGGAACGGATTGTCGTGCTCGGGCCATCAGGTTCGGGCAAGTCCACCCTGATCCGCTGCTTCAACCGTATCGAACCCCATGACGGCGGCATCCTGAGCATCGATGGCCGGATCATTGATGAACAGACCGACCTGACCCAGCTGCGCGCCACCGTGGGGCTTGTGTTCCAGAACTACAACCTGTTCCCGCATCTGAGCGTGCTGGACAACTGCACGCTCGCCCCCCGCCTGGTCAGGAAAACGCCCCGCGCGCAGGCGCGCGACATGGCCATGCGCTTCCTGACCCAGGTCAATATTGCGGAACAGGCGCACAAATACCCCATCCAGCTTTCGGGCGGGCAGCAGCAGCGCGTGGCCATCGCGCGCGCGCTGTGCATGCAGCCCCGGATCATGCTGTTTGACGAACCCACGGCCGCCCTTGATCCCGAAGCCATTTCCGGTGTGGTAAAGATCGTGAACGACCTGTCGGCACAGGGCATTACCACCCTGTGCGTGACCCATGAGATGGGTTTTGCCCGTCATATTGCCGACTGGATCCTTTTCATGGACCGGGGGCGCATACTGGAAATAAGCCGCCCCGCCCAGTTCTTCACCCATCCCGCAACCCGGCGTGCGCGTGATTTCCTGGACCAGATGATTTCCTGCTGAAGGCAGGCCCCTGCGCCATGCAGCCGGTGTATGCCGTTTGCCTGCCCCCCGTGCTGTCAGACACGGCCAGATACGATATAAGAATACCTCCATACGCCCCTGCCCGAGGTACGCCGCCTGCATGATGTTTCCAATACGCCTGATCCGGCTGCACGCCATGGTCCTGATCACCGTGTTCATCACCAGCAGCATCACACGGGCCGGGGCGGCCACCCAGTCCGATGCCGTGCTCATGCTCCAGCATGACATGGACCATGAACTGGGCGCCCAGCAGATCCGCCTCAGGCCCCGCCAGACCCAGCGCGCCATGGCCCTAGCCACCAGCCTGCTTGACCAGACCGGAACCTGGCCACAGGAGACGGAGGTGATTCTGGTCGTGGACCGCGCGCCCATGGTCCAGTGCCTGTGGTTCGTGCTGGCCCGGCCCGGGGAGCGCACGCTCATGCCCCTGGGCATGGTGGCGGTCAGCCCCGGCCGGCCGGGGCGCAAGGAGCATTTCCGCACGCCGGTGGGCGTATTCATCAGTACCGGGCAGATTTACGGCTACCGCGCGCAGGGTACCAAGAACGAGCATGGCATCCGCGGCAATGGCGAGAAAGGCATGCGGGTCTGGGATTTCGGATGGCAGACGACCGAAGACTGGCGCCGCAAGGGGGCGGTTGCCGTCGTGCGGCTGGAGATGCATGCAACCGACCCCACCTTTCTCGAAGCGCGGCTGGGACAGGCGGATTCGGAAGGCTGCATCCGCATTCCCGCCCGCGTGAACAGCTTCATTGACCGCCACGGCCTGCTTGACCGCCAGCTGGACCTGATGGCACAGCAGAATGATCCGCAGAAATCCCGTTCCATCCGCGCACTGCTGGGCGCCAGCCATACCCCGACCCCCCTGGAAGGGGACCGGGTGGTGGTGGTGGATTCATCCGATACCCATGCCCCGCTGTCCGACCCGGCGCTGGCCCAGAAAATACAGGACAGCTTTGCCCAGTTCCTTGCCGCCTCGCAGAACCCGCCAGCCCCAGCAGGCGGCGCGCCCCCGGCACAGGTTGCAGGCCAGCCCCTGTCGCCGCTGCCCGTAACCGCGCCCCCTGCCACGGCGCAACCCCAGCCCACAGTACCCGTGCCGGCACCGGCCCCGACGCCGGCATCGGCTGCTACCGTACCGGCGCCTTCCCCCGCGCCCTCCACGCCTGCACCCGTGCCTGCTCCTGCTCCTGCTCCTGCTCCTGCTCCTGCTCCTGCTCCTGCTCCTGCTCCTGCTCCTGCTCCTGCTCCTGC
>ERZ746981.271-NODE-271-length-28903-cov-15.677166_pt1 | contig 28903 bp, 12 predicted proteins | sample MGYA00374948_ERZ746981 | MGnify/ENA primary metagenome ERZ746981 (study PRJEB28757, sample SAMN06711160) | food metagenome | host: microorganism | place: China:Harbin | collected 2017-01-30 | study: EMG produced TPA metagenomics assembly of the Analysis of...
AGAGAAAATTTCTCGAGGTTGTGTGGTTAACAACAATTGTCTTTGCAATATTCCGCTGATGGTAGAATATTCCAACACTTTCTTCGAATAAATTATCGATTAGAGAGGGTGTACCTTTTACAGTTCCTAAGAAGGCCTAACCTATTTTGATCGTAAATAAAGGCAAACGTTGCAAATTATACTAGAATAAAAGAAAATGTAGTCTATTAGTATAATGCTATGTTCTTCAAAACGATATTCTCTCAAGAGGGAGATGATATGGCTCAAAAATATAACATTGTCTCCGTTCTCGAAGACATAATTTCTGAATAATAGGAAGTACTGTTTTAAATTATTCATTATTGGCAGATATATTTTCTGAAAGATTAATCGATACTTTTGATGATCGGTACTTATTCGGAAAAAAATTCAATGGTCTAGGAAAGAATCCTGTTCGACTATCTGCTATGAAATTCAATCAGGCCGATGCCTGGCATTTAAGTGTGACCTTCTTTTGCAACTAGAAATCTCTTAGGTCTGTTAAATGTAGTTAATTTTTCGTATAATCCCTTATCTATAGAAGCCAAACTATCTAGTACCGGGCCAATGTATATTTTTCCGACTAAGCAGGACTACACAGAGAATTAGTATATTTAATTTAGTGTTCTTAATTAGGGATACAGTTTGAAATACTTATTGAAAAGCATAATTAGGTGTTGTTTGTAATGAAATTTTCCTCACATCTGTTTTCGGAGCTTGACTCGTGCTCTTTGGATTTTTCTTTTGTTCCAGAAAGAAACATCTTTCACCGATGTATTCTTTTGATGCCGATGACTATTACAGATGAACTCAACTGAAATAAAAGATTTATTTTGGGGGTAATGATGGCAAGTTACAAATTAAGAAGGTTTAACTTTGTAGTAATGCTAGACTCTATTATAGCCTCATCAAGACTACACTGTATTGATCTGTACCGAAGAAAGCCTCACCAAACAAACTTCCGCAATTTCTCTTTCATTATTTCACCTTTGTTCTACTTTTACACATTCCTTACGTCACGTATTTTTTTAATGAAAAGTAAAGAATAAATAATGAGAAAGTTCATTATTCAAAGAAGTGTTACGCTATGATGTTTCTCTTTGTGAACAAGTTTTTTAAAAACTTTATTACACTTCTGGAAATAAGAAAACTCGTTGCAAAGATATGGGTCATTGCAGCAATATTCTTGCAATAATTTCTATGCTGTATACTTCAAAAGTACCATGTTTATCCACTCTGTATAGTCATCACCTATCTGGATAGAGATGCACAATATTTTGCTTTCTTGTCAGGTTCAAGGATAGCATTTGTAGAGCGTGTTATTCATATTTTGTGTATGTTACACATAGTAAGAATATCTGATTAAACAAAATGAATAATATCATCAAAAGTAAGTTTCTAACTATTGTGTCAAAAATCATAGTACTTACTATTTTGCCACATGCATCATTTAAGCCCGCTTTTGTATCAATGAAGTATCTATCAAGAAGTTACATCGTATCATCAGGTTCGACCCTCATAATGAATAGTTATCATTAATATGTGAAGGTAGATCATGAAATAACATTCAATAGGATACCGGCCTCCTAATGAAGTAGGTGATAGTTTTTAAATTTGGTCAAAAGTGATGGGTTGACCCAAGATATGTTCGTATCTATTAAAAAACAAAACTAACATTTTGTTGATACTATATTTTGTCGTTAAGCTGATAATGAACATATACTTTCCAAAAAATCTTGGCAATCAAGCTGCTGACATCTATATGTCGAGGATTTCATCTAAAAGCGGCAGCAGTTCCAATGGAAATGCAAAGAAATGCAATAAGCAGTCGCCAGACCTGCTTTAATTGTCTGCATTCAAAAGGTTGCGATAAGACAGAACAACATTCATAAAAGTTTCTTTTCAATAGCTTAGTGAAAAATTCGAATGTTAAAGGAGAGTGTCAGCATCAGAGTTTTTGAGGAATCGGCGTGTTAGCATATTTTGCATACAATTAATGATGTATTCAATTATGTGTGGAAAGTAGAGATAACGGGTATATTAAAGAGTTGGAAATGCATAGGCCGTTAGACTTCTTGTACAACCAACTCGTCGTGGGTTCATGGTAAAAAGTTGCACGTTCAAAGGAGCGAGCAAATAATGAGGCAAAGAATGGATCATTACCGTATTCGAACACAATGGCCGTCGTAATCGTTTTAAACGAAGTTACGGATACATTGTTAATTGAGGCAAAATATAGGTGGAATATTGAGGTGATTTAACTTTAAGTGTGATGCCAATTACTTTATGAAGTTTCTCGTTATAACTAGTATATTGAATGTCTTTAAGGCTGGAGAAAGGAAAGGCATAAGTAAAATAAGAAAGAAGGCAAAATGGGCTTAATAAAAAGGGGATATGCACATACTTAAAAGCTTTTATTCATTATGAGCGAGGCTTTCCTGGCATAAACAAGGCGGGTAGTTTTATGTAGATGCAACTGTCGAGGTATCTATTTCATTGGAGTTATCGATATCGGTGGACGGGAAAGATAGTCGGCAACAGTGTTTGTATTGCCAGGGATGTAGTCTATCTCAAGGCGATATGGAATCATTTCTTGAATCCAGTGAAGATATTTAGGATTTGGGTTATCGGATTTGAAGATACGCACAAGTGCTTTGTGATCGGTTTGCACTACGATCTTTTGACCGTTTGCAATGAAGTAATGAAATGCACGGGTCGCAAATAGAATAGCATAGAGTTCCTTATCGGTAATAGTCCAATTTAGCTGGAGATCGTTCAACTTCGAAGAACGGTAGGCGACAGGATACCAGTGCAAATCGTGTTTTTGCCAAAGAGCAGCACCAACAGCATAGCTGCTGGCATCAGTGGTTATCTTGATAGGTAGGTCATGTTGAAATGGATGAAGAGCAAAAAACTCGATTTCAATTTTGCGTAGTTGCTCGAAAGCAGCTTGGCATTCTAGTGTCCAATCAAACCTAGCGCCACTTTTTAGAAGCTGTGCCAACGGGGGTGCAGTTAAACTGAGATTTGGATTGAAAGCAGACATATATGCAAGATGCCCAAGAAAATTTTGAACGTCCTTCTTAGTTTTTGGCGGGGAAATAGCTCGGATAGTCTGTATGGTGGATGATTGCGGGGTAACTTCGACACCACTGGAAGTAGCAGTAAAGGTGTAGCCAACCCAAGTAACAGTTGACTTAAAAAAGTTACATTTCTCAAAATCAAGGTGTAGACCATTTTCGGAAAGAAGGGAGCATACTTGATGAAGAGCTTTCTTGTGTGATTCAAAGTCAGGTGAAAACACAAGAATGTCATCAAGATAGCAGCGTGTAAATTCAGAAAAAGGAGACATAAGAGAAGTTATGAACCGACAAAAGAGCTCAGGGGCATTGCTTAAGCCTGTGGGTAAAACCTGCCAACAAAAATATCCAAATTTCGTATTAAACGTAGTAAGCGACTGGGTTATCGGGTCCAATCTTAGATGTTGATAGGCCTGCTTTAGACTAAGTGTAGAAAAAATAGAACCGTGAACTTCTCTTGTTAAAGTTTGGAAACTGTCAATCGACGAAGAAAGAGGCACCGTAATGTCATTGAGCTGACGATAATCAATAGTCATATGTGGCCTATTTGCTTGTCTGGTGATAAAGGAAACCGAATAAAGCTTTGTAGGTTGCACGGGAGCTATAAATTGAGCAGCAAGCAATCTACCTACTTCTTCGCACATAAACGAACTGTCCTCAAGAGTAAGCTGTGGTAATGGCCTAGAACGCCAATTTGGGGAATCAACAGTGAGATCGAACCGATAGTCGGAATCTCGCCTTGGTGGAAGAGTCAACGGGCTGTCGGGATAAGAATGACGGAGTTTCGTGACAGCATCCACAATAAGCTGATCATTAATGCACGATAAAGCGGTGGTAGTGTATGTATCAGCATATTCCTTCGAGTATATGGATAAGAGATCAGGAAACTTTTTCCAAAAATCCAAACTAAGGTGCAATATGTCTGGGTTGGTAATGACTTCAAATACCTGTGAATGGATAATGTCGGGGTTATGAGGAAGACTGAAGTGCATAAGCGTTTTGCGAAGTGGTTTGGGAGAGTTCTTAGCAGATGAAGGAGAAGAATATTCAATAAATGTAAGGAAACCTAATTGGGAAACAAGGTTTTCACTGATGAGTGAGGCTTCTGCACTAATGTCTATTGTTGCATCAAGAGTGAGTTGAGACGAGAAAGTCAACTTGACCTTCGCAAGAGGCTTGGAGCTTTGAATGCTGTCGATAGTGTGACATGAAACTTGTGGTTGTTTTGGCGATAATGTTGTTGTTGAGGAAGTTGACCGTGACTTAATTGGAACACTGTTAGAATGTAAGTTCAAGGGAGTTGTGCTGGATGAAGACGAAGAATTTTTAGACACAGATATATTCGAGTCTTCTGGAAGTTGTGAGTGCCAAAATGGATCCTTCTTGAAATCCAAAGGATGAACCCAGCGAGGGTGTTCCGGAGTTACAACGAAATACTTTTTCAATGATTGATCTTGTAAAGCATCGCAAAAGTCAGGGAAGTCAGGACATTTAGCACCTAACTGCATTATCAAATCAATTTGTGGTATACTCGCCATGGGGCCAAACATGCAAAGCTGAACGAACATCCCAGATGTAAAATCGACCAATGAAAGGTAGGGGAAACGAATTGCCACTTCAGAAAGAAATTGTTTAAATTTGGTTGGTGTTAAAATTGGATCGCCATGAAACACTTGCTGAACCTGATAAGCAACTAATTGGTGAACACGAACTGGATGTAAGCGGTATGTAAGAATGAGTGACTTAACACGCGATGCTGTGACCGTAGGCTCATGTAATAATGATTCGAGTTCAATTGCAAGGTTTGACTGCCTTTGCCCTCTTTTTGCTCTGTGGAAGACATCAAAAGCGCTGGCAAAAGTCACCGAATTTATAACGTGAGTGCGTAGTGTTGGAAGAAGTTTGTTTAAAATCTCAGTACGTGACACAGAAAAGTTGAGCGATGGAATATCTGCTGAACCCTCAATAAGTTGTTTACCTGTTATTTTTTCATAAGGAGAAACATTTCCAGTGCTTAGTAAGGGTTCAGAGTGAGCCTGCGCAAACGGTGATGAGCAGTACTGAGATGAAACATGGTTCGAAGGAAAAGTTTGATCCGCTCTAAAGCCTGAGATATCTGCATTTGCAGAACCAATGTTAAGCGAATTGTGCACGGGTGACGGATATGTGGTAAATTGCCGATTCTGTTGTTGATTGTTAACCGTGGAGCTGTTTAAAATTTCAGTTTTGATACGTTGGGAATTGTGTAGAAATCCATTGAGTCCACGCCAGAGTCTACGAAGGATCAAAAAAGCAATGTAAAGGACGATGACCTCTTGAAAAAGCGCTTCCAACAAAAGCTGTATAGAAACAGTTTCATAAAGCATGAATCAGGTAGAGATGATAATATATTGATCAAAAAACTGTCGTATCTGTGATGAGATTAAAAGAATGTACATAGCTCGAAGAAGAACTGCACTGAAACGTAAATTCACATAAATAAGCAGCCGCAAATAATTTGGGCAAGTTTGCCGTTTCGGAAAATACGGTCCAGGATTTCGCGCAAAGAAACACTTAGTGTTGGAATCTGCTTGTATTTAACTGAAAATAACCAACGCTATACTTAATCTTGTATACTTTTAAGTCGTTTGCGTATGACAAAATCTTACAGCACATCACCATATCTCTTATGAAATAAAGTGCGAGCTAATAATATGATATACTAACGTCCTTGAGTGAGATAACGTAGGATATATATCCCACGAAGACTCGAGTGACTTCTAAATACTTTTCAGGTAAGTTGTTCTTTTGAATACCTGCTAAGTGTAAGGTTTGAAGTTATGAGGCAGAATACTGAACAATATCTGGCAAAGGTTACAACATTTAATTATTGTACAGACTGAAATCAAAGAAAACTTTAGTCGCTGAGGAGCTTTATATTCATTACGTAATTGATAATGTTGTAGATTTATCGCTAGTAACTGCCCCACATGTATATTTTTCTCTTTAGCTCCATACTAATTAGCGCCGTTTCTTAAAGAAATCGATTTCACACCTAAAACGAATGGCAGATAAGTCCTCGATCTATTCATGCGTGAGCGTATAATATTTTGCTTCCATTCTGAGGATACGCCTAGAAGGAAATATATTATTCTATCAATAGTTAATGTTATCAAAATTTCGAATAAGCTGTGTAAAACAACATTTAATATGCATTTCATGACGTCATTTTCTGCGAAAATCGTGATCTCTACGAAAACAAGAGCTGCATCATTTTATGGATTTGCAAGAAGGCCGTGCTAGAGATCTTTCTCAAGTTCTAGGCATAATATAATGGCTTGGCCTTTAAACCATAACATATGAGTTTCTACATTTTTACTTCTCCTAAGTTTGTTCTTTTAAAATTTTCATTTTTTGTACGATACTTAACGAACATGTATTTTAAACAGTTTTTAGTATATCCGCTCATCTCATCCAAGATACTAAGCGTCAACTTCATTTTTCTTTGGAATCTTCTTGTTAGACATAGCGACAGTCACAACCAATGATGACAAAGCAATTGCGAGTGAGAGCCAAAAAACATTTCTAATAGCTTTCAGCATTTGCTCCTTTATAAGATCCCTGTCATGCTTTCCCAATTTACTTAAAAGACTTGTATTTAAAATTATTGAATCAATATTTTGTGTCTTTTCCTGAATCAAGGGTGCAATTTTCTTTATGTTTGACCGTAATGTTTCAGTGTAAATAGCACCAGCAATTTCAGAAAAAAGAGCGGCACCGGTACTTCTTCCAAAATTAAAGAGAGCTGTGGTTAAAATTGACGAGCCAGGGGTTTTTGGAGCGTTAAGCAATGCACTAAGTAGCGGACCTTGAAAGTTAAGCCCGGTTGCAATGCCAAGCAAAGCTTGGAAACCAATGGTGTATCCAATATTCTCTTTAATTTTGAATAGTTGCATTAGACCAACCGACACCGGTTGAATTATGACGGCTATAACGCAAATTTCTTTGATATGACGGACTTTTTGTATAAAAATACCGCTAGCAAGTCCTGCTCCTGAACAAGCAACTGCAGCCGGAATTAATGACAAACCTGTATGAAATGAGTTGTGACCCGCAATATTTTCAAAATATATACTCAAGAATTGCATAACAACCAGTAGGCAGCTATAATTCATGGTAAATCCAATGAATGAAATAATAATTGTGGGTTTCATAATAACATCTTTTGGAATAACCGGATACTTCGAGAATTTGAAGTTGTAAAGTAAGAAACCAGCCAATGTTACTCCTCCGATACTGAAGCAGCATATCACCTTTGCCGAGTTCCAAGAATCCGTTTGGCCAAATGATATGGCAATTAAAATTAGAACCAAAGAAACTATCATGAGAATGTTATCCAAGAAGTCTATGGTTTTAATATGGTCAACAAATGTACCCTTTGGTGGCTTTGTCTTGTATGAAAAAAGGAAAAAAGGAAATATAATACCACCACAGCATAAGTTTATGTAAAAGCACCATCTCCATGTAACATATGTACCAAAAATACCTCCAATTATTGGTCCTAGAACAGATGCAACAACAAATGTTAAACTGAGTACTCCAAAAAGAATTGGTTTTTTGTCAATTGTTGTGATTTCTGTTGCGATAATCATAGTAAGACCTTGAACGCATGAACCACCAACTCCTTGTATGGCCCTTCCACCAATAAACATATTCATAGAAGTGGAGATACCTGAAATAAGTGATCCTATTTCAAATAATATTATGCCACTAACCATTGTCCACTTTCTTCCAAAATTAATTGAAAGTCGGCCCCAGACTTGGGCAAAACAACCCATAGGCATCAAAAATGCTGCAGTAATCCATGTCATCTTGTTGAATTCGTGGAAATGATTAGATATGTTCGTCAAAACTGCAGCTGTTATCATTTGATCTAATGCAACCAAAAACATGCATAAGACAAGGGAAATTACACAGAAATAGAACTTCGATCCGGTAAGGATATGATCTTCCCTAACGGTTCCGTCACCCGCATCACTCTCACGAAATTGTGACTGAATCTTATAACCGTCTTTGTGCTTGTTAAAGTCTGAGTTCACATCCACAATCTCTTTCTTGAAAGAGGCTTCATCCAATGCCGAATTCGTGTCACTTGTCTCCATCTTTATTTTATGTCTGTGGTCCTATAACAACGGAAATGTTTAACCAATCTTGCATATCAGCTATTCACTCATTTACTTATGTTTCAAATGATCATATTGTTTCTTTATATATTATAATACATCGACAAAAATATATTACTAATCCCATGCCTTCAAGACGTTCTCCGATAGAATCATGGATATCGGATCTCGGGTATAAGAATTGGGTTCCATTTCCATAGACTTGCATGTCCGAAATGATATCGGAGTAAATTTCGGTTTTAAGAACACTCGGTAAAAGTATATTTTCACTTTTTTCCCCGAGTTTCTCTGTGTTCAAAAAGTCACCTTCGTTACAACCGAGCATATCGGATTTCTAATTATCGGGGATACTATAAATACATCATGTTGTCCTCAAATTGGACATTTTCGTCCGATCATATTATTTTCCTTACTCTTATTATCCGACAATAGTAGTTTCAAGAACTTTTTGCTGGTATGGTCGGAAATACCCTTTCAAAGGGTAAAAGAAGAAAAAGAAAATTCTTCTCCTGTTCTGAATGTCGGCGGATGAAGATTAAGTGCGATCGGAAATTGCCATGTTCACACTGTCTCAAAGCAAAATTAAAGTGTGAATACCTTCACCGCAGAAAGCAGGATGAAGAAGGAAGATTGAGTTTGGCTAAGAATGCAGAAAACGCCAGCGATAAAACTGAATTGCCAATTTCAGTGCTACCCGCTCATCTTATCGATAAGCGGGTAAGTGTCTTGGAAGAGAAGTTTGAAACGCTTGCCTCACAACTGAAGGGAGATTGCTTTTCTAAAAGAAAAAGTGGAGACCAGCTGGCATTTCTTGACTGGAAACTTCCATATTTGAAGTGTTACATGCTGGGGGCAAAGCCCTCCAGAACCATATTTATGGGTCCGCTATCCAGATATTGTTTACTCTCGAGGCCTTTGTTTAAATACATGATGATAAGCATGAAGGATCTACTGGACATGGAAAGAAGGGAGTACAAGAAAAATCACAATGTTTCTATTCATCTTCACCTTTTACCTGATGGAACGCAAGAAGATGCACTAGTCGCCGATATTCAAAGATTAATATGTGTGAACTATTACGCATTCCAAGAGCGCTTAATTTTCTTTCAAAATCATCTCAACAACCTTTTGTACTCTGGATTTATCCCAATGGATACGGTTCATTCCTTATTTATGACAAGATTTCATGATCCGGATAATGATGGAAAAGCTCACTTTTTACAGCCAAGAAAGCCATATCTTTATGTTGATGTTGCTGTGGTAGTGTCAATTGTATACCTTGTCATCGTGTTTACTAGGTATAATTCATTTAATGAAAGCTTTCGTTGTAAGCCTGTTTTCAAGGAAGGGGAGCTCAGTACACTAGCATTCCGCTGTTTGAATATCTCTGATTTCAGAAGGAAGAAAACGCAGCTTGCTTTGATTTCGTTACTTGTCTTGCGAAGTGCATTATTTGTTCATGATAACTTTGAAGGAGCCTCGGAAGATATGAATTCTTATCCAGTTTATCAGCTCTCCCTTGACATGTGTTATCAGATGGGATTGCATCTTGATCCAAAGATTATTAGTGTCTATATGTTCAAGGAAAAGCTGGAGATGAAAAGACGAACAATGAAAACTGAGAAGGTGTTTTCGTTGTGGAACTACATGCTTGAAGAAGATGCCATCTACTCATCAGTAATTGGCTGTCCATTACTCATTAATTCAAAGTTCTGTTCCGGCTTTCGTAAGAACTCAAATTTCTTCTTCGACAATAAAAGAGAGCATGAGGTAAACCTTCTCAGAAAAATAGATGAAACTATTAATTCGTTGCAACTGATTTCATTGAATAACCTTCTTGAACTCGTCAATGAGGTTTTGCTCTTTTGTTACGATCTACCTTCATCTATGTTTGAGGTAGCAAATAGCAGTTTTTCGGATCTCGACCAGCTCGCGTGTCTTTGCCGAATTAAGCTCACTTTCATGCAAATACTTCAATGCTTATCTAAGTCTGTGATAATGGGTATCAGCAATTCCTATGAGAAGAATCATAATGCGATCAATAATCCAAAAACAATGGAAATATTAACGAATATTTCTCACGAAATGTATAGAATCTGTCTACTTGCTGCTGTTAGTACAATGCTGCAAATTGAGCAAATTTGTAACGGTGAAAGTGTTTTTGGAAAAGAGCCCGATGGAATATACATTGTGTATTTTAGGGATATTTTTACACGGTCTATGACCCAATCAAGTGTTATCTGGTATTCGTATGTCCTTGCAAAAGTTTCTGGTTCTTCGGAAATTATAACCGAGCACAAGGATGATCCATTTTATCTTGATTCAAAGGAGAACGGCTCCGAGAAAACAGTCGATTTCACTTTAGAAAATGCCGAGAATGCACTGTTCCATAAGGGCATAAATGGTGAACAACTTCAATGCTTTTATGAGCAATCCATATCTATTCCAGAGATGATTATATTTTTATCGAAATTTTATTCCGCAGCCTGCAAGCATCATAGCATCAAAAATAGTATGGATTCTTTCTTAACTCTCAAAAGTGTTATCAATCTAGTCTGTACATTGGAGATCATCCAAGAATATAAAGAAAAGGTGGAAACAAAGGAAATGAAGTTTTCCGATATAATGACTATGGCAAAGGAAAGGATTGAAAATAGCTTTACCTTAGGAAGGTTGGAGGATAACGTCGCTTCAAATAGGAATGATGATGTTCAAATGGAAAAAATCTTTGACTCCTTATTTGTAAATAAGGATTGGGACATTCCATCCGAATTTGAAGTTCAAGATAATTCAATATTGGAACAGCATGTAGCCATAGATGGCGGAGCATTCGTTCAAGAGCATGACTATGAGTTCAATGACCGTCAATGCTATCTAAATGATTTCAGTCATGAATCAAATTAGATTTCACGCAAATTCTTAACATGTGATTAATTAAAATACTTATATAGTTCAGGTATCACCATTAAACAACTGGGTCTGCTTTAAGCACTGTGTCATCTTTTAATATCCTGCTAAGGTTTTCGAATAATTACCAATCTAAGAAAGTAATTTATTGAAGTTCCCTTCAGATGACGAATCTACAAGAATGCTGAGGAGCACTATCATTTGCAGTGAAATTGATTTTAAATACTTCCAAAAAAAATAGCTTACTTACTGATTCTTTTTTTCAAAAATAAAATTATTTCTGTGTTGATACGTTTTTTCCATGTGCTTAGGTTTCAATCTCGCTCTTCTTTGGTAACTTTCGATTTGACATAAAGAAAGTGAAAATTAAAGATATTATTGAAATCGCAAAGACCATCCAAAACACGTTATGAATACTTTTAAGCATCTGCTCGGCTATTAGATCATGATCATGCTTATTCATTTTGGAAATTAAGTCACTTCTTAATAAAATCGCTTGAACTGAGTACGCGGTCCCTTGAAGTGAGCCTGTTATCTTTGCTAGATAATTTTGAAGAGTACTAGTATAGAGCTCTTCCCCAATATTTGAAAATACAGCAGTACCTATACTTCGTCCAAAGTTTATCAAAGCAGTTGTCAAAATCGTTGAACCTGGATCTTTAGGGGCGTATAGCATAGCTATCATAAATGGACCTTGGAAGTTTAACCCATTTGAAGCGGCAAGTAGAATTTGAAATCCAATTGTGTACCCTAAATTTTCCTTTATGCCGAGTAGCATCAACAATCCAACAGCAATGGGAAGTGAGAATCCGGATATAAGTGAGTATATCTTAATAAGACTGAACACTTTCATGAGTATGCCACTGATTATTGATGTCAATGAGATTGTGACGGCAAGAGGAATTAAAGAAAGACCTGTATGAAACGCATTGTGATTGATTACGTTTTCGAAATATACACTCAAAAATTGTATGCACACCATAATGCAGCTATAAGACAGCATAATGATCATAAAGGAGATGAATATTTGTTTGTTGAAAAATATATTTCCTGGAATAACTGGATATTTTGAATATTTGAAGTTCCAGATCAAGAATATAATAAACAAGACACCTCCAAGAACAAAGCAGATGATTACGGAGACACTTCCCCAGTCATTTGATGTTTGGCCAAGTGAAAGTCCAAGTAGTAAAAGAACGCAAGATGACATCAATAAAAAGTTATCGAGCACATCAACTGTTTTTAACTTTTCTTTGATGGTAGTTGTTGGCATTTTTGGCTTGTAAGTTAGAATGAAAAAGGGGAAAATAATGGCACTACAACATAAGTTGAGATAAAAGCACCATCTCCATGACAAGTATGTTCCAAAAATTCCACCAATAATTGGACCAAAAGCCGAAGCAAAAACGAAAGTCAATCCCATGACTGCAATAATTATCGGTCTTTTATCGATAGTTGTTATCTCTGTGCTGATAATAGTGACAACCGTTTGAATGCAAGATCCTCCAATTCCTTGAATAGCTCTTCCGCAAATGAGCATATTCATTGAATTAGCAACGCCAGATATTAGTGACCCGATTTCAAAGAATATGATTCCAGTTACTAACGTCCATTTTCGCCCAAAATTGATTGATAGGCGTCCCCAAACCTGTGCACAACAACCCATAGGAATCATGTATGCCGATGTAATCCAAGTCAATTTGTCAAACTCGTTGAAATAATTTGATATCACTGTCAAAACAGCAGCTGTGATCATCTGATCAAGAGCAATCAAAAACAGACACAAAATAAGAGACAACACGCATAGATAAAATTTGGTACCTGTCAATATATGATCTTTCCTTTTTGTACCATCCCCAGCGTCAGATTCTTTAAATTTCTCTTGTGGTGTCTCAACTTCCAAAGCAGGTATTTCTGCTATTTCTTTTGAAAATTCATTCTGTGAAATAGCACAACTCTCTTTAGATTTTAGTACGTGCTGGTTTATGTTTCTCATGATGATTGTTTGAATTGGATACAAGCTTTTTGTAATATTGGTCCACCACTAGAATTATCTTTTCGTGTTTAATACATTTAAATAGTTACATTTTCCTATATGCAAAGATATTGGAAGACTTATATATATAGTTTTCATTTGCGGTTATACGAATATATTAATTGTAAATTCAGTAGTCCTTTTATAAATTGGATAATTTTGACCCGCATATGAATGGAGAAAGAATTTTTGTTAATAATGGGTAAAGTATACGGAATTTTTTACGGCCGAGAGACTCTATCTATCGGTCGTATGAAAATTTCTTATCATTGCCATCAACTTCGCGGTAAGTAGAATGCAATTTCTACCTGTAAATGGCTTAGTAAAAAACTAAAAACACTATAAAATAATAGCTCTGAATATTGTGCTATAATTGAAACTTAAATAAGAGAAATAACTTGTTTAGTGCAAGCTCAAAGACAGCATAAGAGATCGTTAACAAAGTTTATCAAGCCCGGTTTAGATTTTTATAAAATCCGCGCATCGGACTCTTATTTATTTCTTTAATCCAATGATAATATATAAAAGCCGCCTAAGTTCCTCTAACGGCCGAATTAGTGTTCATCCTTAAAATTACTCAAGATCTAATTACACCGTGAATAGCATGGGTGCTTCATCACTTAAAGTTCGACAGCCGTGCAACAAAATTCGGAGGCGAAATCGCAAGCGCACAGTTTGTAATGAATGCAGACGGAGAAAGGTTAAATGTGATAAGAAGCATCCGTGCACTCGGTGTGTGCAAGCACATCTGAAATGCTCTTATCTTCTTAATTCCATGAGAAAGGTGATAAGTGATAGGTCATCATCCCCCGAATATGATCTTTATATGAAAGATGCTTACTCACAACTGGAGCATAAAATGGCCGATTTGGAACAGCAGATAATCAACATAAGAAAGGCTTCTGCTGATATGCCGAATGGTCAAGAAGCAGGGGATATCTTAGATTGGAAGATACCGGGATTGAAAAAAGCCGTGGTTGTAATTGGTGCACCGTATTTCTTTTTCCTTGGGCCATCATGCAGAGCATGGTTAATTTATTCTATGCCTATGTTCCGCAATTACTTAAGTAGATTAAAGTTAACAATGCTTGAGGAAAGAAATAAGTGGCTTCGGAAGCATGATTCCCCTGCAAGTTTGAGCATTCTTGATTCTGTACACGACGCAAAGAATGTGCTAAATGCTGCATTTCAGTTGATATCTTCAAATAAAAATGCATTTCAAGAGCATATATGTTACTTTGAGGCAAATTTGAACAGCATGATTTTTTTCGGGTTTGTTCCGATGGATATGGTTCATTGTCGTTTTCGGCAATATTTCGGTGACACCACTCACCCAAAATATACAGCGCAACGACCCGAAGAAAAATGTTATACCTATAGTGATATATCTCTTATTGTTGCTGTCGTGTATCTTGCAACTGTATTTACTCAGCATGAGGATATGCGATTATTTAAATATCCCTTGATCCCTAGTACGACGGAACTTTCAACCTTGGCATTTAAATTGTTGAGTCTTTCCAAATTTAGAAGTCATGCCTCATATATCGGATTGGTAGCCTTGATCATTCTCAGCAAAGGTTTATTCGTGTTTGAAAATGCAGAAGGTACGCACCAAGAATTAGAATCCTATCCCACTTTTCAAGTTTGCTTAAATTCGTGTTATCAGTTGGGTGTACATTCTGACTTTAGTACCACTCTAAAGTTTGTTTATCACAATCAAGAAGAATCCAGGAGTAGGCTACTTTCTGATTCCCAGCTTAAGAAGATATGGAACTACATACAAGAAGAGGATGCTTTCTATTCCGTTATGATGGGATACCCTCTACTTATTAGTTATGATTTCTGCAACGAATTTCATCTAGTATCAAATACTCCCTTTGAGAATAAAAGGATGAATGGACTTCTTCTTACGAGGCAAATTTCCGAGGTTATAAACTCGCGAAGGCAGATATCTTTAAGGGATGTTTGTAATCAGATATCGGACTTACTAAAGTTTTGCTCGAGTTTACCATCAGTGACGACACGTATGGATGAATTTGTGAACCTTGACAAGATTGCCTTTTTCTGCAAGCAAAAATTGGTTTACCTACAAGTTCTCCAGTGTTTGTGCTGGATGGGAATAACAGCTATCTCAATCATACTTCGTCATAACGCCTGTAATTCGGATGATGCACAAAGAGAAGATTTAATACAGCTTTCTGCAAAGTTGTACAGGCAATCGTTGATATCGGCTGTCACGTCCATCTACATCATAAAAGAGGTTATCTCTGGAAAGAGCATATTTGGAACAAATACTAATGGCAAGTATCTTGTTTTTTTCAAGGACATTTTCGCAACTTTGTTAGGTCATTCGTACACATTATGGTTTACGTTCATTTTGCCCGAGGCCACTGGAAGTTTAGATTTGGTAAATGAACTTCAAAGGGGAAGGCATATTGGAGAATTTTCTTCGAAAGAAAATATGTGGAACTCTAAAGTCGATTTGCCAATTCTAGAAAAAGCTTTGTTTGGTGCGGATACGGAACAAAGTAACCTGTTATCCAGACAACTTTTTTCGAGATTGTTGCATCCGTCTGATTTGTTGAGTCTAACGTCCGAGTTTCATGAACTCCTTAGTGAAAATGATGTTATAAAGGGCAGTCTTGATTCGTACCTATTAATTAAGTCTGTAATGGTTTGGTCGATCACAATCACTACGGTGCAAGAGTGTAAATCGCAGTTACTTTTCAAAAAAATAACTCTTCCGGAAATTATGGAAAAGGCGAGAGACAAATTAATTAAGGAGTTTTGTGCAGATGAAGATAATGAAACAAAGTTCAACATGGAAGAATATGATAATATTGAAAAGATGCTTGATTCGGTGCTTGCTAGTTATAATTGCCAACAGTTCGTGGATCTAAATTATATGAATGTAAACAATTTATGAGCGTTTAGTGAGAACGGTTGGACATACATTATTATTGAGTAACTCTAGAAACGTGCGGTAGTGAGGAGTTCTAACTTTTGTGTGGTTACAGGGGACAGCTCCTTTTAGATGTTATTAACTAGTGAAGTGTTTCAAGAAGGTATAAAAGGAAATACGATAAGAGTCGTAAATGTTTAAATGCTCCTGGGTATATTGAATGAAGCTATTTTAACATACTAACAGCTTTCAGAAGTCACTGTAAGCAAAGCATTGGGCTTGAATATTGCTTTATGGTGCAATTATTCTTTACTTAATAAGAAAGATTGATAATCGTAGGGAAGGTAAATTAAATATACAAGTGACCTGGAAACTTTTAATGCCAACAGTAATATCCATCAAAATAACAAGGATGAAGTATACCAGCAGAAGTATTATAACAGATAGACTCATAAACATTTTAAGCCTTTTTGCATACAAAATGGTAACGAACAATTCAGATGTAACTATTGACGAAGCTTCAAATACTTCTGTCTTAAAAGAAATTACAGTTTCGGCTTATTCACTGTTAAGAGCCAAGGAATTACAGATCAAATGTGGTGAAATGTTGATGGGATGGTTATTGTTGACTATTCATAAAATGGTAGATGGAGATAGTGCAATATCCAACTGTGTGCATGAACACAAAATATTTCTTATGTTCGTCAGAATGACTATCCTTCTTTGAACTATTACGAAAACTTAAAACACAATTGGCGAGCACAAGCCCTGTCTATATACAATCTTGTTCCCAAAATAGAAGTTATTGGAGTCCAAATAATACTAGGGAAATTGTGGCTGATCAAATACTAGGCCACTTGGCTCAGACTCTCAGTTTCCGTGCTATTTGCCGCTGGAATTGGTGAAATTTTCTAAATTAATGAACTTTAGAAGTGTGGCTTTCTGGAAAATCCACGCGAAATTTGCAATTCAAGTTTTCGAACAATCATTCAAGGGTCTCACCCGTTTCTTACAATTTTTTCCAAAATTGCGGAGGATCCGCAGCCCGGTCATTAAACGACATCTGAAAAAGTTCAAGCGCGTATAAATATTTAGTTCATCCTATTTACCTCTTTCTTGCACCTCGTTCTTGCGCTATCTTGTATATTTATCATCATAAATTATAAACATCAGGTAATAGGAAAGATTAAATATGAGAATCGTTGCTGCTGGAGACTGTCTTTTTTCGAGTAGGAATCTTGCCGAGAGGTTGGATCCAAAAATTGTTTCTGAGTTTAAAAATGCAGATGCCGCAGCTGCAAATGCTGAATTCACATGTCCAAATCTTGAAAATACTGCCCCGGCTGCCGGCAGGGGCTACATCACCTCTGTTAGAGAGGACACGCTAGATGAGTTTAATGATCTCAATATTAAGCTTGTGAATTTTGCTAATAACCATACCGGTGACTTTGGTATTGGTGGTATGACAAACACCATAGACGCTTCCAGAAAGAGAGGTCTTATTCCAACAGGTGTTGGTCGTTCTCTGGATGAGGCACGTCTTCCAAGGTTTGTGGACACTCCAAATGGAAGATTTGGTATTGTTTCTGCCGCTGCCACTCGTTCGGAAAGATTTGTGGCTTCAAATGCCGGAGGCGAAGTTATTGCACGTCCAGGTTTGGCTCCTTTGAGATGGAACAGATCATATGTGTTGCCTGAAAACTTATTCAAGGATCTTCAAAAAATAGACGAGGCTTTGGGTACTGCAGAAGCCTTCAGAGTTTGCAACGAAGTTGAGGTCAAGAGCCCATTCACAGACAAAGAGTTCAAGTTTGGTTCTATGTTCGAAGGAAGTTTGGACATTAAGAAGGGTGAAACGGCCCATGTTGAGACTACATATAATAAAAATGATGCACGCGAGTTGCTAAAAAGTGTGCGAGATGCTTCTTATAGATCTGACTTCAACATAGTTAGTATCCATACTCACGAAGGTTTGAACAACAACTGGTACAGTTTAATTCCGGCTGAATTTATTCAAAAGTTTGCAAGGGAGGCCATTGATAACGGTGCAGATGCTTTTGTTGGTCATGGTGCTCACTTTATGAGAGGTGTTGAGATTTACAAGGGTAAGCCAATATTTTACAACCTTGGTTCGCTTTTAATGGAATTCGAGACCGGTAGTTCCATCATTTCCCCTGAAATGTACACCACTTATGGTCTACCAACAAACTCGAGACCTTCCGACTTACATAGAATGAGAGCTAATGACCCTACTACTGGTGAATTCAGAGGTTTCAATGGTGACCCAATGTTCTCAAGAAATGCTATTGCCATCTTTGACACGGACGGAGGTAAGTTGAGCTTCAAGTTACTTCCACTAGATCTTGATATGAGACGTGTGCCAAGAATGGAGAGAGGTGTTCCTTATATTGTGACACCAAAAGTTGGACATGAGATTGCCGAATTTTTAACAAAGGCCAGTGCTCAGTGGCATACCGTTCTCACATACAATGAAAGGACAGGTTACATTGACATCACGACTTCTCAATAAAGTCGGACCGCTAAATTTGTGCATTTTGTGTATATTCTATTAACGTTTAATTTTATAAAGATAATTTGAATAAGCTACAGCTATAAGTATAAGATGTGAATTAAATATTCATCATTATGAGTTATGTAAGGTAATAATTCGCTTGACATGTCAATGATTAAACGGAAGTAAAGTATATTCCGCATCAGATGATCAGCAACATATTAAAATAACATTATTTTCCTCGTATTCGAATTGTTGATAAATGCATTTATAAATTTACCCCAGAGCGCCCGTTTCCGTAACTTAAATTGCTTATAATTATTTGTTTATATCAAGCATAACCTGTTTCCAGAAGTCTTCATTAAATTCCCAATCAGAAATAACGGTATCACCTGATCCTTTATATTTTCCTGAAGAAAATGTATTTTCAGAATCCCTTTTCTCTGCAGTTGACTCAAGCGACTTCTTGTTTTGGAAATTTGATCCCACAAGGCCCCACAAAGTATCAAAAATGTTCCGATACACTTTACACTCTGGTCCACGTTTTGCAAAAATTTCCAGCAAATCTGAACAAGACTTCATGGAAGAGCCTAATTCTAAAAATTTTGGATATCCGTTTAACCTAACGTAATAAACCATCGTGATTCCTGCTAAAAAGGCAGTATGAAGAGCAAACACACTGAAAACCAAAACTGAGTCTCGATACATCCCCATATAGCTATTGCATATTCCGTTAGCCGATATGCACGCTAAACGTAATAAGGACACTCTTTCCTTAGAATCACAAAACATGATTTTCGGAAGGAGTACTAAAAGTTTTGCACGATGGTACAACAATTCGAGGTAATCATAGCTTTCAAGCCCTTTCATTGTTCTCTCGAATTCTGTCCTTTGCGGTAATTTTGTGTGCCAATTTTCTATTGATTGCATTATTAAGTCAAAAGAGTCGGCACTTGGAACAAACGAATTTACCGAATAAAACAGTAAATTAGTCCGACTTTCAATTTGTCTGATGGCACTCGTTTCTATAAAGGATGTTATCTGCGTTATTGGCTGATCAAATTTGACCCCTTCCTGCTGCATTTTTTGAATTTTATATAGAAGTGCAATCTCTTCCTCATCAGGATGATCAGAAATCTCTATGCTGACAGGCAATGGAATGTCAATAAATTCTTCATTTATCGAACTTGGTCTACCCAATGACAATGAAAGCACTTTCTCATAATTGTAAACAGACCAAAAGAGTCTTTTAATAAATTCATATCTTAATGCATTCTTCTCTGTTACGTACCTTCTACGGTGATATCCGTATTGAATTAACTTTCTCATTGCTATTCCAGCAAGTTCCCATGAACTAAGATAAAAATATGACTTGGGGCACTTACCGACAAATATGGCAATAAGAGCACATGCTTGAATTTCCTTCAAAGAATCCAGTTCCGAGTTTGCTAAATGCTTCATAGCATCTCTGAAATAGTACTCCGGTGCCTGGTACGTAGAAACACGATGAACAGGTACCAATCTACAGCCTATTCCTAACGCCATGTTTAGATAAAAGTGCTGCCAGTGCGATCTTTCTGATACGGGTAGGTTGAACGTATCCTTAAGCTTCCCCTTCTCCAATATGAAGTATCTGTTATGTGAAACTGAAATGAAGTTTTCCAGAAAGCTCAGCTCAACATCCTTTGGAGCAGCACCCAAGTATTGACCTTCAACATCAAGAAAAAGGGGTGTGTTGCATGTTTCTTCACGCGCACCCAAGAGATTTCTTATGGATTTTGAAATAGACACAATTGCAAAAGACCCAACATATTCCGAATCGCTATTCTTCCCATGATAAAGCATCTTCGTTATTGCTGTCGCAAATATTGTTCGAGCAGACATTTGTGTATCATTCGACTCATTTCGTAGTGTCTGAGGGTTGGTGAAAAGTTTTCCTTGCTGTTTCTGCAAAGAGTTTAGCAGACGTATTTGTTGTTGTTGTTGTTTACACAATGTCCTAATCCTCGTAATTTCGCGTTCCTTTAGCTCTAATAACCGTCTAGTCTCTGACAATGTGGATGAGATCCTTTCATTTTGATATTTAAGATCCAAAATAGTTTTCAAAACGGCAGGATCAATATTACTTTCCTGATATTGTGCTAAACGATTTTCATCATAAAGGCATAGTGTATTGGCAGAACGGCATCTCCCACAAGGATGCTTTCCATCACACTTTCTCTTTTTCTTTTTACACCTATCGCATGCCACAAAGACCTTATGGCTTCTTCTTGGCTCCTTCATCCGTTCCAAAATGTGACCAATGTAAACGGTAAGTGTAAATTCAGTTTGAAAGTATTGAAATTTTATATTTCAGGTAATAGGTTTGTTACCTTATTCAATTGCAAAAAGGATTATGCTTACAGATATCATTCATCTTTAGAAGTTCCGCTTTATAAGCGGATGGAGAAATATGGCGTGTTTTTAGGATAAAGTACTACCACTTTGACAGACTATTATTTCCGCTCGATTTTTCTCTCGATCCCACTCCTCGTTTTTTTTGTTTTTTTTTTCTGTCAAAAAAAGCCACAAGTCCTGACTTCCATTTCATCTTAATAATGTTCTTCAGAACTTTTGTATTTTACTATACGATATTATTGTATATCTTTGATATTAATTATGGCCAAATTAAGAATTCATATACCCGGTAAAAATGGCTGCTTTTTTACACTTAAAAAGTCGAAGAAGTATCTTCGTTAAAATGCAAGGCTCCGCTGTGGCATGTGTTGCTCTTACTTTCTCAATGCTTTTCATTTAGTTGATTTGAAACTTAATAAATTGTTCAACTTGATAAATTTCTCCGGTCCAGATATGCCCAAAAAACTAAGTTTGCATAGCAGTAAAGAGAAATAGTATGAAACGAAGCTTTCCATTATCAATCGAATTGTTTCAATAAAAGCTACGATGATTCGTAAAGATGTTTCTTATTATCCTGTTCACATTACAGTAATTTACATAAATACTGCATTTTAATCAATTCTCGAAAAGTGCCGGATCCATGTCAAATACTTTATCAGGATTAAGAAGATTGTAAGGATCCAAAGCAATTTTAATTCTTCTCATTAAGGCCAATGTCTCCTCTGAAACTTCCTCCTGAAGGTAATGCTTCTTCCCCCAACCAACACCATGCTCACCAGTAACAGTACCGTCGGCGGCCAAAGCACGTTCCATCATATGTTCAACTACCACAGCTACTTTTGCGCGCTCTTCTTTCTTGAAGAGAATCATTGCATGATAATTACCATCTCCGACATGACCAACGATAGAGCCGGCAATTCCTAATTTTTGTAGCTCCTCCTTGGTTTCCTGAAGACTTTGATATAAATGTGATATTGGAACCGCAACATCTGTAGCCCAGACCTGGATGTCTTTATCGATATTCTTTCTTCCGTAATCAATAGTTGCAAGTAATGCCACTTTTCTTGCACCCCAAATTTCTTGCTCCTCTTTCTCCGAACGAGCAAACAAATACTTCTGACTGTTGTTAGTCTGGCAAATCTTTTGAGCAGCCTTGACTTGGTAGTCAATAATCTCCTTGGATGGGCCTCCAAACTTAAGCATCAAAGTAGGAAGTTCCTCGTACTTAAGGGAAGTCTTTCCCGAAACATTAACGTAATGCATCATGGTATCATCAAGTAGCTCCATAGCATCCAACTGAAGTCCCTCCTGGACAAATCCTGCCACTGCCTTACCAGCATCAGAGACTTTTGGGAATGAAACAAGAGCAACGTTTGTGACTTTAGGTCTCACGTTCAATCTAAGAGTTGCTTCGGTAACCACTGCAAGTGTTCCCTCAGAGCCAATAAACAATCCATTCAAGTTGTATCCGGCAGACGATTTTCTAGGTCTTTTTTTGGTTTTGATTATCGTTCCATCGGCAAGAACCACTGTCAAGCCAATAACATTTTCTTTCATGGTTCCCCATCTGGCTGCACTTGGGCCTGAACATGATGTTGCAACCATACCTCCAATACGAGCACCTGGACCTGGATCTGGTCCAAAGAGAAGATTGTAGTCTTTGAGGTATTTGTCAAGATCCTGCCAGCCAACACCAGCTTCAACCGTCACATCGAGGTCCTTCTCATGGACAGCCAAGATTTTATTCATTCTGGCAATATCAACACATATTCCCTGTCTGGTTGGTATGAAATTACCCTCCAAGGATGTTCTTCCCGTAACTGGCACGACAGGAACATGATACTTATGCGTGGTTTTCAAAATGAAGGAAACTTCCTCCGTGGTTTCAGGGTAAAACACTGCTTTAGGTCTTTGTTCCTCGGAGGCATGGTCACTCGAAAAGTAGGCATCACTATGATTATCCAAGTCGCTCTTGACGAAACTGACTTTGTCATCTCCAAGTTGCTTGACTATTTCTTCGATAGCTTTTTTAGGATCACCATATTTTGGAACTGGTAGCTCCTCTATTCTCGTGATCGACGAACCAGTAACTGGTCCGTTTGTAGCATGCGTCATATCAAGACTATGGTTTATTATTTACGAAACAAAACTGATTAGAAAAAAAAGCTTTTTAAACGACAAGATGAAACATCTTCGTCTGAGAAGTACATATCAGTGCATCAGTGCATATTTATATGATGGTCAATATATAGAAACAAACTACCCACACCTCGTAAACTCAAGTTTGTATTGGCATCGGGAACGAGCGGACATAAGTGGACCCGTTATCCCAAATTTCTTTTTGGCTTACGTTTGTCATAAGAAACTTAATTAGCTGATTTATTTGTCAAGAGTTCTTGGAGCTGCATTCACTGCATTGATTTGGCCCACGCTGATCTGATTTTTTATTCACAATTTATTTGCAGTCATAATTTATTTGCTTTTCTTCTTTTCCGCGCTCTTTCCTTATTAATTCAAATTGTGTGTGTTAGCGGTCATTTCCGCCATAGTTAACACCACAGTTTTCAATTTTTATTTTTTTCTTCGTTAAAAATTCAAATGATTTCTGTTGCCACATTTATTAAAAGCAGCTTTTCCCCATAAGGAAGTCCAGATGTGGCGGTAATGCAACTGTTAAGTAGCATTCTGATTAATTTTTCAGTTTTAAGGAAAGAGGATTTTTCAAGTCCAAGGAACTTAAAAGCACAGCCTGAAGTGTTTAAAGCGTTTAGATTAATGAAATTTTGTGCGAACACGTGATTATACCCTTATCAGCATTCTTACCATTTTTGTAAAAATATTTTCTTGTCCGCGGAGTCTCCGCAAAACACAATAGAACTAGAGAACTCTTACGGAAAGAACCCCTGGGAACTTAATGTTTAATTTTATTCCTAATCCCCGCGCAAATAAAGGTGGTAGGCAGGTCGGTCAAAATTTGAGTGTCCTTAAAATATAGTTACATAGTAAGGTAATCGAACATGACTTAGCGTCAAAAATAAAGCGATGTTATTCCCCTAGAAGTTTCTTATATATGTTCAATGAACAACTAATATAACGGATTGCAAGGAATAGTTTTCATATCTTTTTATCGTACTCCCCGGAATGAATATGAAGAACGAATTTTAATATAAATCGTTAGAAGAATTTTTTCACCTTTTCTTTTTTTCTTTAAATTGAGGAAAGTGTGGCACGTTAGACTCAAAATAGTGCTGTTCACCCTTTCTAAATTTTGATGACTGAAACTATTACATGAACCTACTATATCTTCAGGCCGGATTTGCTTACTATATATAAACCCAAACTTCCTTGATACTTCATGTAGTTTGAAAATGCGCTTAACTTAATCTCCTTCTTTTGGATCAAGATAAGTAACATACAACAAAGAATAATAGAAATGGAAGGAAAAGCTAAAAAGGGAGTGTTCCACCGTATCGGGGGAGCTCTTTGGGATTGTTTGGATTATCCCCCTGAACAGAGAAGGATTGTTTTAAAGCTGGACCTTACGATAGTTCTTTGGGGTTCGCTTTCATCTTTCATTAAATATTTGGATAAAAGTAATTTGTCAAATGCATACAACTCTGGAATGAAGGAGTACCTTGGAATCAAGGGAAATGAGTTGAACTATGCAAATACCGGATACAATATAGCGTCGATCATATTTGGTCTTCCTTGTGCATATCTTATGAATAGATATAATACGAGATGGTTCATTCTTACGATTGAAGTTCTATGGAGTATTATCACTTTTTGTTTTGTCTCTATTAAGACTCCATTACAGATGATTGTTCTCCGTACCATCCTTGGTATCGTTGAATGTGGTCATTTTTCGGCATTTGTGTTCTTGATTGGTACGTACTACAACAAGCGTGAAGCTGCCAGACGACAGGTTATCCTTCAAGCCTTCACTGTTTTAGGTCCTATGTTTGCAACTTACATTCAAGCAGGTGCATCTTCTTCTCTTGATGGTACTGATGGATTGGATGGATGGCAATGGACATTCCTCATCGATGGAATTGTTTCTGTGTTTGTTATTATTTGTCAGGTGATATTCATTCCGGACATTCTAGATAGAATTAAGCCAAACAGATTCTTCAGCGAGGCAGATATTCAGTGGCTGCGTACTAGACGTCCTCCTATCAAGCGTGAGACTAAGCCTGAAACCAGATGGGGTGTCATAAAGGAGCAGTTAAGCTGGCTCAAGCAATGGCGTGTCTGGGCTTTCTGGGGATTCGGTGTTTGTCAAGATATTATTTCTCTATCAAATCAGTCCACCCAATTTTGGCTTAAGGGCTGGAATAAAATCAAACCTGGGTCATACACAGTTGCTCAGTTCAACACTCTCACGTCACCAATGTATGCAATTTCTTTTATGTGTTCGGTTCTATTTGGATGGACATCTGATACGTGGTTGAGAGGTAGAAGGTGGCCTGGAATTATTGCCGCAGGAGTTTGGAGTTTTGCAATCATGTTAGCTTTAGCCATAATCCCTGTTTATGGTTCCAAACCTGTCAGATTCTTCCTTTACTATAACACTGATGTTGGACAAGCAGCTTCTGGACTTTATTGGTGTTATTCGCAAGAGCTCTTTTCTCATAACATTCGTGAAGCCGCTTTTGTTGCCGGAGGTATCAATGTCTGTGCATACATAGCTAATAGTATTGTGAACAATATCTGGTTCAAGACTGCAAACCAGCCATACGTTCAAACTGGACATTACATATCAGCTGTATTCGGTCTTTTCTATATTGCTATTGCTCTTGCTTTAGGTCTTACGGAGAAGAAGTATGTCGCCAAATTCCAAATTGGTTCCGAGAAGGAATCAGATGAGGAGTCTATATCTGCTGAAGAAAGTACAACCAGTCAGGATGAAGGCTCCAGCAAAAAGAAGGATTATGGCGTTGTCGAGATATCAAGGTCACAACAAACTGAACAAAAATGATTTCCTCTTTATTAAAAAGGTGTGATTGAAATGTGTATCTCTGGCATCAGCACCCATGCAATTTATAATAAATTTCGCTTTGACGTCAGTATTTTTTTAGCTTCCGGAAGATATCTAATTTTGCTATTGACAGTTAAAACTTATCGTTTAATTTTAAGCTTTTTAAATTATCATATTATGAAGGGTTTCAATTTGGTAAGAGAATAAATTTTGAGTAAAACAATTGGATGTACCTTTTTAACTGAGATATGCTGAAGCTTCTAAAATAATGCCAATGAAGTTATGTACGTCGTCACGTTTATAAAACAACTGGAGAATTCAAATCTGTGTGGATCAATTCTTGAAGTTTAATAAATTGTAAAAACGGTATTTGAGGTCATACAATTTTGAGAACAAACCTGGTTTTACCGCAATGAATTGTTCTTCCAGAAACCACCCAGTGATTGCACCCATTATCAGTGAAAATAAAGGACTTGCAATAATGTTCCATATATGATTCATGCTTTTCACCCATTAAACATCTCTGTTTAATTTTTGATGCAGTCGTTTGTTCCCATCATGTCAGTCAGTGCCCAGCAAAATTCATAGTTTGCTTTCATTGGACTGTATATTTTTCTTTCATGAAATAGATTCATCGATAATCACTCCGATACAGAACTGCTCTGCATTATTGCGTATGTCTACTTATCTATACTTTTCTATTTGTCTCTTGTTTTCAGGTCGAATATAGTAATTAATGAGCATTTCATAAAGTAATCGGCCTGTAAGCAAATATCATATTATAAAAGTATACTGATGTGTCAAAGAAATACAACAGCCGCCATAAATTTTAATAATTCTTTACGGAGACAGTGTACAGTGGAAAATAGCCAATAAGCAGACCGAATGCTGCCAAATTGTACGTATGCATATTAATGGCAATAACAAATGCATCTCAATCAATGCGCCTAAATTACAGTTTCTTGAGTGCTTTACATCTTGATCCTGAACCGCCCCTAAATTAATTATTCCGAAAGATACTTAGCGGGTGAGATTCCCGAACAATAACCGAACTGCACGATGAAATTTCGAGCGTATCATAATTATCAAAGCGATTGACTTGGCGGTTAGATAAATTATTTCGAACCAATGAGAAATGGAGGAATTTCCTTATACCGGCAAGGTCTTAACTGTCTCTTAAATAAATTTTCATAAACAACTGGATGATATACCATGTAAGGTATCATGCGGGATAAATTTAAATGTTGATAAGTTAAATTACCAAGTTTTTGTGGGGTGCACTGATCTCGTAACACGATTGATTCAGTCTGTGTGGAAAGGACATTTAGATAATATTCCGAAGCACAAATCAAGAGAGGCTTTTCCCCTCTGCTTTCCCACACGACGCATCATTTTAAATATCCGATTCACTTCAATCAGGTGAACCAACTTTATTTCAAATGAGCACAAGAGTGCGCAAAAACAATTAAGGAAAGTAAGAAGAGAAAAAGAAATGAATGAGTCTAAACGAAGTGAAAGAAGCTTACCAAATGAATCAAATTAGGCAGAGTAAAAGGGGAAATTCGTTGCCTGCAATTATTGAAGAAAAATAAACTACTGGAGGCCCATTTACATATGCTTCTCGCAGACCCAAGGGAATGAATTATATCATTTTCTATCAAGCAAGGCACTACTGAACAAATAGAGCATAGTTTTGATCAACATTCTGGCTGCCATTTCTTCTTCAAACTCTCGTAAGAATTCCCTCTCTGCTGATATCATTTGGAAATATGCTCTTTTTGATGACAATAAAGAACTCGACATTTTGAAACTTACCATCCTTGGTTATGCTAAACTTCCCCTTGTGTGTTGTGTCAATTTTTATCACTGCTAACCAGTTCAGTCCTAAACATCATATTTAACAAATACTAGAAATTGTGACTCTCTTGCATGTAATGTGTGGTCCTGTTACACCATTATAAGTCTAGCTTCTCAATTATGACTATAACAACTTTCATTATTCAAGTTATATTTCACCCTTTTGAATTTCCTCCAAGAATTATCTATGTACATCGTTCCCAATGCCTTAAATATGCAACTGTGACTGCTGTTTAATTTGTTCTGTAATATCGTTAATTATCTCAATTTGCTCGTTCTTGTGTATAAATTGTGATTTGTTCATCTACTTTCTGAATGCTGAAAGGAATTTGGGACAAGAAAAATTTCCTCAAAAAGTCACGTGATTACTTCTTTGACGTATTATGACAGTGAACCTAGTAATGCTTATTTGATATAATTCAAGCGCTTGCTCAGATTAACGTGTGCCTTTTGTTAAGTTTTGAAGTATGAGAAATTTTTAAATTGTATAGTTAGTATAATTCCCTTTTATTGCCCATTATTTCTCTTATTATGATCTCTAAGTAGTATGTTTCAAAAAAAAATAACTAAGACAAAGATAAATTGTATACAAGCTGCCAAAAAACGTATTATTTTATCTTGACTTTCAATGTATGTATTTTTGTACACTCAATTAGTTTACAAATACGATCTCAAAGCATAAACAAACAAAATGGAGTAACTATACTCATCAAAATTTGTATACATGCGTATTAGATTGTTTATTGATCAGGCGTAATGCTCGATACTTTACGATCAATGATTTTGACTAGCTATTCGGCCGCTAAACAGTTAAAAGACAAAAAGGAGACAAAGGGACGAGTAATGTCTGAGAGTAAAAATAGAAAAAGGATGTTAGAGAAAGACATGTAATCACTTAAATATCCAAGTCCTGCTAACTGAAGCTTTTGGTTTTCAAAACAAGGCTGTGTATTTTTTTAAACGCGACCGTTGACGAAGCCAATATAGGGATCATTTTTACGGAAAAATAAGATTCTGAACGCGTTTTCTCCAACGATTACATTAGTTTTGCGATG
>ERZ746981.272-NODE-272-length-28825-cov-15.699457_pt1 | contig 28825 bp, 16 predicted proteins | sample MGYA00374948_ERZ746981 | MGnify/ENA primary metagenome ERZ746981 (study PRJEB28757, sample SAMN06711160) | food metagenome | host: microorganism | place: China:Harbin | collected 2017-01-30 | study: EMG produced TPA metagenomics assembly of the Analysis of...
AAGTAAAAATAAAAAGGAAAATAAAGTGAGGTAATCATACATAATATAAAAAAAAATATTTAATTCTCAGAAACAGAATTATGATCGAGGATTGTTTTTAATAGATATTATTCTAAATCTTCATTATTTACAAGCAAGTTCAGATCTCAATAAGTCTAACATATAATAATATCTTGTCCAATAGGTCATATTTTCATATTTATACGGGATTGTATCCTGGAGGTCCATTTATCACTGATGTCCAAATCCTATACCAGTATTAAAGAACTTGATTTGAGCTGCCTCTGATTCGAGCAATAATATTTCTATAGTCTACCCATAAGAAACTTCTTACATTAATGTTTACGGAGCGCAAAGTATAATTGCACTTTTTTCTTTATTCATTGCTGAAAGAAACAATTTAATTATGAAATATATTTTGGTAGCTGGTATCTAATATTTGATGATTTGATTACTAGGTACGAAAGTGTAGTCCGATCTGATTATGTAGGAAATAAGACACAGGCTAAAAATCAATTGATTGTTTTTGAGGAGTATAGTTTTATGAGTTTATGTTGTACCCTATCGATCTAATATGTATCTATTGGATAAAGATCTGTTTATTTCAAAGATATTACCAGTCATGCATCAATAAAGATGTTCACATGATTAGTTATTTTTCACTTGAGAAATAAATGATATTTTAATTACTTTTTATGCAACTGTGAACAAAAGAAAGCCTAGTAATTCTATGTTAATATCCAGGCAAATATCTATTCATTCGCAGTATAAATACGGAAGATAAAATACTTGCTTGAAAAATTAAAATGAGCAATAGCATCACAGGTGAATTATTAGCGGTAATATTTGTATTCCAAAATATGTAGTAAACATAGATACAAGCAAGCAAATCATTTGATTCTCGACTTCTCCCACATTTTTTCCAAACTCTTTTTAAATATATTCACATTATGATCAATAACTGTTATTGAAGTAGCCTCGTCCCCTTCTTCCAACCTACTAACTCCAACAAGAGCTAAGCCTCTAATCATCTGATACAAATACAACGTTGTTCCATTCTGGAGTTTCGAAATACATCTCGTAGGTTTTGCCACATATATTGGATCAAGTTCTGAATTTTTTGTTTCTGGAACAATTGAATTTGGCGACGTAAATTGAGAAGATGATTGGACCGATGAATTCCTTGCACCAAGTGCTACTGAATCAGGCCCATCGATTTTACGTGGAGGTTCATAAAGTCCGTCCAAATCAATGGTAACATCAATGAATTCAGCACAGACTTCGTATGTTTGAATATCAACCGGGGAGGAGTCAGTAGCGACGTAAATCTTGGAATTCACATCAAATAAGAAAACTTTATCAAAATTGCTATACTGCATAAGTAAGTCTAGCATGTTTTCCAATGCTGGAAGTTCATAGATAAGCTTCTGAACAATTCTAGAGAAGGCTTCATAAATGGAATGATCAAATATGGATGTGAGATAAAAAGAAATTTGGACCCCTTCCAAACCGTAATCAAGCAAATCATCGCCGACCCTTTGCATGATATCACGTTGTGTATCAAGTCTATAGTCTTCCGAAAGACCATCAACTTTGTGAATTAAGACCTCAATATGAATTTTCGGATTGACACTGACTGCATATTTTATTATAACGGCAAGATTTTGAAGTGCGCTTAAGTACTCATCCTGAGAATCTATGACATAAACTAATGCACCAATAGACGAAAAAAGCTTTTTGGAATCATACAATGAGGGCTCAAACATATTCAATTGGCCTGGAAGTTCCACCACTGCAAGATCAATCAACGACTTGAAATTTTCCGTGGTTGGTTTTGTTGTACTCTCGAGATATAATGTATCCAACGGCTGGACATTATGAAAAACAACTTTGCAAATGGACGATTTTCCCGACCTGAGTATGGTTAGTACATACTTTCAAAAGTAACATATTAATGAGTGTACAGTATTATCAAAGAACAAGGCAAATTTTGTAGTTGGCATCCCAAATGATCGTGGGAAAATTGCATTTTTTTTGTCGTCGTACTCCATCAACTGCTAAAATTCTAGCTATTTCTAATACACTAACGATCTCGATCAACAATGCTCTCAGCTAGTTGCTTTGCTTTCACTTGCTCACTTTTGGAAAAAACTTACCTTCGTAGTCCCATAAGAAGTATTGTAACGGGGTTCTGCACCCCAGGCGCATCAATAATACTATCCATTATCAATAAAGCAGAACTTGTTGATGATTGAAACAGTGTATGCAAAGGCTTTCTGCTTGTCAAAAGTCTCAATCAAACAGGAGGACATTATAAGATGCCCTAAACCGTATCTCCATTTTCGGTTCGCATCGATCGAGAAAAACAATATGCCTTCTCAAATTATTTTTATTCATCGTTTTTTTTTTTTCTGCACTGCCTGCCTGAGCTATTGCGAGCGAATCGGGAAAGCTTGCGCGGCTGTCAATTGTGATAGAAAAAACCGGAGATCGCTTTCCGAAATGATTTGATGCCGATAACAGAACGAACGAGATAGAGGCAGTTTTAAGAAGTTACAACAATGTTAGTTAACCTGAATTATCACAATATGGCACTCGATATATATAATTGGAATGATGGCCGAAAATTTCGGCTCTGGAATTCCTTTTTTTTTAGCATACTATAAAACAAATGAAAATCCCACATGCAGACATATATCATTTAAAGATCAAACGCAACATATTCTAGGGGTCTCTTACCGACGATTAAAGAACTAAATTTGTGTCCCAATTATATATATATCTGCTAACTGGCTGTATAGTCAAACAACGAGAAAATGGGTGTGAGTGATTTGTATTTTCCTGATGAGCCTAAAGGGCCATCCATGAAAACTAAGTGCCCTGGCCCAGAGACGGAAGCAAAACTGGCTGAATTGTCAACAGTGTTTGATACGAAAAATGCCATATTTGTGGCTGATTTCTATAACTCGCTTGGAAACTACATTTGTGATGCCGATGGAAATATACTTCTTGATGCGTACTGCCAAATTTCCTCGATTGCTCTAGGATACAACAATCCAGAACTTTTGAAAACTACGAAGACCAAGGAGATGTCAGTTGCTTTGGCAAACAGACCTGCTCTCGCATGCTTCCCTTCAACTGATTATTACAAGATCCTTAAAGAAGGATTGCTTTCGGTTGCTCCTGAAGGATTGGATAAGGTCTACACTGCACACACAGGATCAGATGCTAATGAGATGGCATTCAAAGCCGCTTTGCTATATCAGGCCACAAAGAAAAGAGGTGGAAAGCCATTCACTAAAGAAGAGAAGGCATCTGTGATGAAAAATGAGTTTCCAGGAGCTTCTGATATGGCCATTTTGTCTTTTACCAAGGGATTTCATGGTAGGTTATTTGGATCGCTTTCAACTACTCACTCGAAGCCAATCCACAAGTTGGACATGCCAGCATTCAAATGGCCTGTTGCACCTTTCCCTGTTCTGAAGTATCCTCTTGAAGATCACGTGGAGGAGAATAAGGAGGAGGAAGCAAACTGTCTTAAGGAGTTGGATCATATCTTGGCCACATACCCACACCAGATTGCAGCAGCAATTATTGAACCTGTTCAAAGTGAAGGTGGTGACAACCATGCCAGCCCTACTTTCTTTAAAGGTGTTAGAGAATTAACCAAGAAGCACGGTGTTCTTATGATTGTCGATGAAGTTCAATGTGGAGGTGGTGGTTCAGGAAAAATATGGCTTCATCAGCACTACGGTATCACACCAGATATTATGACATTCTCGAAGAAGATGCAAAATGCAGGATTTTTCTTCCATGATCCAGCGATTGCCGGTGATACACCTTCAAGACAATTCAATACTTGGTTCGGAGATCCATCCAAGGCCTTAATTGCAAGAACAATTGTCCATGAGATCAAGAAGAACCATCTTCTAGATGAGGTGACGAAGACAGGTGACTACTTATATTCGAAGCTTGATGCAATTAGAAAAAAGCATCTCAAATTGATGCTCAACCTTAGAGGCCAGCATAGGGGCTTCTTTGTTGGATTCGACCTGCCAACTGTTGAGCTTAGAGATAAGTTCATTTACACATGTAGACAGAAGGGTTTGAACCTCGGAGGATGCGGTGATAAAGCTGTTAGATTGAGACCGGCTCTTGTTTTCCAGCCAAAACACGTTGATATTCTTGCCAAAATTATGGAAGAATCCTTCGAGGCTCTTGAATAGATTGCAAACTGGCCGTATATATAAAATAAACTGAATTATGGCCTTTTGCTTGATATGAAGAAAGCGGTGGGGTTAAGTAGACTGAACAAGACTGAAATAGCGTAGAATCTAATCTATAATAGTTACTATAGCACTTCGAAATTTCACGTGCTTGATGCGGAAACAACAACTAGATGTATTGTTTGGCGTAATCATTCCAATAAACATAGAACGTGATACTTTTGAAGGATGAGCATGCTAGTGACATTTGTATTAGACATGTGTGAATAATGTGAAACAAGAACAGTTCATTTTTCATGATGTAATAATGCTTCATTTTGAGAAATCATTTCGTCACTCGTCTATTCAACAGATTTCGTGATTATCGACCTATACACTAGAAACGAAAAAAATAGAGCTCACACAAAAGTAGTTGTCGGAGATAAACTTTAGGCCACTCTGTTTCCGAATGCAACAACATCTTAAATACTGGAAAATTACTCCGAAAGGGCCCCAAATACAAGTATTTCTACATTTTCCATTACTCCGAATCTGTCACATCTGTGCACACACCAATAATTCTTACAATTCCAATAATCAATTTATTTTAGAATGAAAATCGGAAAATAGACATGTGGTCGATAACGATAACATGTAGACAAACATGAGTTGTATAAACAACATTATTCAATAAATGTAAGCAAATTGTCCAGGCATTCATACTGAACTTACAGAAGTTTGCTACAGACAAAAGCGAGCCGAACCTCTTCGTATTAACTTTTTGAACCGCTCCATTTGAAATTGCAATATTATGTAACAGCAAAAAAAGACACTATACTTAACCGATTCCAGAAGGATGGGGTAAGCACTTGGAAGTGGAGTCAAAGTTGTCTGCTTTACACGGATAATCTTTGTGAATGTCATCCTTTGGAAAAGGTGTAGTGTCGAAGGCAAAAAAAAAAAATTAAACTGAAAAGAAGCAAAAAGAGGAGAAATGACTAGATTTAAGATGTTACACAGAGAAGGGCTGGTATCACATAACTTCGGGCGAAAACTTATTTTAGGACAAATGAGAATGCTTGTAAGTGCATTTGTCTGCTGCGTGCTCAATACGGATCATCGTTAATCCGCATTTCAACTTCTAGTAGTAGACAGCGAATATTCCGAGAAAGGGCTCTTAAAATTTTTAAGTGGCGAGATATTAAAGCAATAACAAGAGAAAAGTGTTACGCAGGGTACTCCACATCAACTTTTTTTTGGGACAAAGCAATCATAATTTCTGTTTTAGGGTGTTCAAAAATAAAAGGAACCGGTCTAAAAGTGCTGCCTATTGTTCAATTTGCAAAATTATGCAGGTGCCAGGCACTTCCCCGCGCTAAGCAGGAAAGAAGAAAAAAAATAAAACACATAATTTTCCGAGTGCGGTTGCTGCCAATGGAAAATTTACCGAATAGTGGGGAAATGCGACTCCACTAAAGTAGCGTTAGCGGGGTCTATTGTCTACGGAGAAAAAAATCGCCAACATCTTTGCGGTATCCGTAAATATTTAGACATCTTATGAAATAACGTCACAGAAGGTTCCGAACAAACAAAATATAAAAAAAATGAATGACTGATCCAGTTAGGGTGGCTGTTCCCTTTTCGAAAAATTATGTGCACGGGAAGAAGGAATATAAAAGGAAAGCCATTTGCAAACCGACGACCTCTTCCTTTCCTCAAACATCTCAGGGGTTGCTTAACTGGCTTTTGAATTTTTCTTCTAACCATAAAAGGTAATTTGTCAAGTTTATTTCAACAAATACAACCAAATAATAACAGCAGCAAAAGAAAATTCAAAACATGGGTTACGAAAAGCGATTAGTGGGTTCTGCCAACAAAATTAAGAACTTCTTTGACAGGTTCCCAAAAGTGTACAATGTGTACATCGTGTGTTCGATTTCGACTATTTCTGGTATGATGTTCGGTGTGGATATCTCCTCGATCTCTGCCTTTATCGGTACCGATCAGTACAGGAGATATTTCAATAATCCCGGATCTGCAATTCAAGGTTTCATTACGTCATCTATGGCTTTAGGTTCATTTTTCGGCTCTCTTGCAACCTCATTTGTGTCTGAACCTTTAGGAAGACGTATATCCCTCGTTATTTGCTCATTCTTCTGGGTTGTTGGTGCTGCTATCCAGTCCTCAGCTCAAAATAGGGCTCAGTTGATTATTGGCAGACTTATTTCTGGAATTGGTGTTGGAATAGGAAGTACGGTTGCACCAGTTTACGGATCAGAGTTAGCACCTCGTAAAGTCAGAGGATTTGTGGGTGGACTTTTCCAATTCTGTGTCACTCTTGGTATCTTGATCATGTTTTATGTCTCCTACGGATTGCACTTTATCAATGGAGTGGCATCTTTCCGTATTGCCTGGGGATTCCAGATAATTTTCGGTCTTGCTTTGTTTTTGGGAGTCTTCTTCTTGCCGGAATCTCCTAGATGGCTTGCAAAGCATGGATTCTGGGATGAATGCGAGTCTGTGGTCTCAAAAATACAGGCTAAGGGAAATACTGAGGATCCAGATGTTAGGATTGAAATTGCGGAGATTAAGGAGCAAATCTTGGTTGACGAAAAAGCAGACACGATCACATATGCCACGTTGTTCAACAGAAGATACAGATTCCGGACCGTTACAGCAATATTTGCTCAGATTTGGCAGCAATTGACTGGAATGAACGTCATGATGTACTACATTGTGTACATTTTCCAGATGGCTGGCTACACCGGAAACACAAATTTGGTTGCTTCATCAATTCAGTATGTTTTGAACACCGTCCTGACAATTCCGGCCTTATTCCTCTTGGACAAAATCGGCAGAAGACCAGTTTTAATGGTCGGAGCATTGCTCATGATGATTTTCCAGTTTGCAGTGGCTGGAATCTTGGGAACGTACTCGGAACCTGTTTCCTCAGTTGGTGGAGACGATACCATTCGTATTCGTATTCCGGACAGCAACAAGAGTGCGGCAAGAGGTGTGATTGCAATGTGCTACTTGTTCGTTTGCTCATTTGCAAGTACTTGGGGTGTGGGAATCTGGTTATACTGCTCTGAGGTTTGGGGTGACAATGCCATTAGACAGAGAGGAGCATCTCTCTCGACTGCAGCCAACTGGATTTTCAACTTTGCCATTGGAATGTACACACCATCATCTTTCAAGAATATCACTTGGAAGACTTACTGCATTTATGCGACATTCTGTGCCTGCATGTTCTTCCATGTGATGTTTTTCTTCCCGGAGACTAAGGGCAAACGGTTGGAGGAGATTGCCCAGATCTGGGATGAGCACATTCCCGCATGGGAGACCGCTTCTTGGCAGCCAGAGTTTACTGCTGCCGAAGAGAAAGACGTGGCTAGTAAAATGCAAACTGAACATGTTGAGAATGCCAATAGAAGTAATGGTGTCGACCAGATTTCCAGCAGCGAATAGTGTTGATGATATGCCTCGGCTTTGCCGTGTTCTTATGATTTATGTTTAATTCTAGCCTTAATTACTTTTATTTTATGCTATTTTGCTTCGTTCTACTCCCCTAATATTTTGGTGGGGACAGCAGCTTATCTTTTATTACTATTGATGCTGCTTTGATTCAGTGAACGTTCGCTTATGCTCTAATGTGATGAAAATCAGAAACTTGATGGATGGTTGCAGAGTGAGTAGAAGTGAGTGCGCTTGTTATGGTGCATTTTTAAACTATCTTTGATGTAGAAGTTGAAAATTTTATTAAGTTGCGATGAGTGTAGTTGGGGCTGCGTTTTTCAAGTAATGATAGGCGCAAAGTTGAATCATATTTGGATGGAATTCAGAAAATAGTTACTTTGAACAAATCGTAAACTTGAAAGTTGGATGTGCACAAAGAATACATGTTGCTTTACTTGTGCAACACTTCCGAAAGGAAATCTATAAAATGAAGTGGATAGGATGCTTTAGCGATATTTCAGGGGCATTAAGTTACTTGGGTTCGGGTATCCAGGGAGCACAAAAACGCAATCCGATCATGATTACAAACAGAATAATGGAGCTTGGCAAAGTCAGATAACTCATGAAGATGCAAGTAGATGTGGAGAGTGAAATGTTAGAAGTTAGAGTTAAATAGAAGTTGTTTATAAGTCAATTACAAGCTGAATCGAAGTTAATTAAAAGTTGAACAGAAGTTAGTCAGACGTTAGCTTGTGTCTACTTGCATATTCTAGATGATCCAGACATTACGACATGTAGACGCCAATTTCTTATAAATCAAAATTACCAAACTTCTTCCTGTAATGTGTCGAAGACCCGCCATTCTATCAATGAGCCTCTTCTCATCGTTTACTGTTTGTTTTTCCACCATCCACCAAAATATCAAGCATCTACAAAATCCAGCTACAATTACACCAAGCTAACTCAAAAAAATGTATTTGCAACGTCTAAAATTAGTCCGAATAGCGTGCGGCAGCGACATTTAATCGACCTCCTCAACGGTTGGGCCATCAGATCCTGCATTTGGAGCAGAACCAGCGCCTGGGAAGCCACCAGGAGCAGCACCGGCACCAGGAGCGGCACCAGCACCAGGAGCAGCACCAGGAGCGGCACCAGGAGCACCTCCAGCCTGGTAGAACTTGGTCATGATTGGGTTAACAGTAGACTCCAAGCTCTTTTGCTCACTCTCGAACTCCTCCTTGGTAGCAGTCTGGTTGGCATCGAGCCAGCTGATGGTCTTTTCACAGGCATCAACTAACTGCTTCTTCTCGTCCTCAGAAACCTTCTCGGTGAACTTCTTGTCGTCGGCGGTGTTCTTCACGCTGTAAGCGTAGGACTCCAACTGGTTCTTGGCCTGGATCCTCTCGGCCTCCTTATCATCGTCGGCCTTGAACTTCTCAGCCTCCGAAACCATCTTGTCGATCTCCTCCTTCGACAATCTGCCCTTGTCGTTGGTGATGGTGATCTTCTGCGACTTACCAGTACCCTTTTCGACGGCGGAAACGTTCAAAATTCCGTTGGCATCGATATCGAAAGTAACCTCGATCTGAGGAACACCCCTTGGAGCTGGTGGGATTCCAGTCAACTCGAACTTACCCAACAAGTTGTTGTCCTTGGTTCTAGTTCTCTCACCTTCGTAAACCTGGATCAACACACCAGGTTGGTTGTCAGAGTAAGTGGAGAAGATCTCAGACTTCTTGCAAGGAATGGTCGAGTTTCTTGGGATCAACTTGGTCATGACACCACCGGCAGTCTCGATACCTAGGGACAATGGGGTGACATCCAAAAGTAACAAGTCCTGTGTCTTGGATGATTCGTCACCGGAAAGAATGGCGGCCTGAACGGCGGCACCGTAAGCAACAGCCTCATCAGGGTTGATGGACTTGTTTGGCTCTTTTCCGCTGAAGAAGTCGGAGACCAACTTCTGGACCTTTGGAATTCTTGTGGAACCACCGACAAGAACGATCTCATCGATCTGCGACTTGTCCAACTTCGAGTCCTGCAACACCTTCTCGACAGGTGCCAAGGTGGATCTGAACAGATCAGAGCACATCTCCTCGAATCTAGCCCTCGTGATCGAGGTGTAGAAGTCGATACCTTCAAACAAGGAGTCGATCTCGATCGAAGTCTGTGCAGAGGAAGACAAGGTTCTCTTGGCTCTCTCACAGGCAGTTCTCAATCTTCTCAATGCTCTCTGGTTGCCGGTCAAGTCCTTGTGGAACTTTCTCTTGAACTCATTCGAGAAGAATGTAACCAATCTGTTATCGAAATCCTCTCCTCCCAAGTGGGTGTCACCAGCGGTGGCCTTCACCTCGAAGATACCGTCCTCGATGGACAAAAGAGAGACATCGAAAGTACCTCCACCCAAGTCGAAAATCAACACGTTCTTCTCGCCTTCGGTCTTCTTATCCAAACCGTAAGCAATGGCTGCGGCAGTTGGCTCGTTGATGATTCTCATCACGTTCATACCGGCAATGGTACCAGCATCCTTGGTTGCCTGTCTCTGCGAGTCGTTGAAGTAGGCTGGGACGGTAACAACGGCATCCTTAACCTTGCTGCCCAAAAAGGCCTCGGCGGTCTCTCTCATCTTGCTGAGAACCATGGATGAAACCTCCTCTGGTGTGAGAACCTTTGTCTCACCCTTGTAGTCGACCTGGATCTTTGGCTTTCCATCTGAGTCGATAATCTTGAATGGCCAGTGCTTCATATCACTCTGGACCTCTGGATCGCTGAACTTTCTACCGATAAGTCTCTTAGCGTCGAAAACTGTGTTGGTAGGGTTCATGGCAGCCTGATTCTTGGCAGCCTCACCGATCAATCTCTCAGTGTCTGTGAAGGCAACATAGGATGGGGTGGTTCTGTTACCCTGATCGTTGGCAATAATGTCAACTCTGTCGTTGGCAAAGTGACCAACACAGGAGTAGGTAGTACCTAAATCAATTCCGATTGCGTTAGGCATTTCTAGTATATGTGTCTGTGTATCTAGTTGCTGTACGCTATACTATACAAGAAGATAGATATCAAAAGACAAGAGTCAAACAAAAAAGAAGAAGAGAAAAGGAAGAGGAAGAATAAAGATACAGTCCACTGACAGCTTATTGCTTACCGTGACTTTTTTCATATTGATCCCTTTTTTCGCTTTTTTCATCCAACGGGCGAAATTTTTTTGTTTTTTTTTGTTTTTTCTTGCTCAATTACTACCAATTTCTTCTTCTAGAAGCTTCTTCGAATTCTCCCCAATTTATTTAATATTTTTTTTTCTTAAGCCCCATCTATTATTCCAGCCATTCTCCTCCTCATACGAAAGCATCAAAGCCTCAATTAGGCTTGCCTTGGTTCATATAGGCAAGGACTGGTCGATATATCTGTTCTCCAGATCTCATTATGTGGACATTTCATTTTTAGTAGCTTCTATATCTGTATCAGCTGATGGGCATTCTACCTGTTTCCTGTTTTGGATAACACGCATCTGTAATCTGCATTTCAGATCTCACCCGTTTCCTAATCTGTAGAGGAACGTCACACAGTGTGCCCAAGGATGTGTTACTCAAGAAAATCTTGAAAATTACCATGCATCGTTTTTTTATTTTTTTTTATTTTTTTTTTAAAACAATCAGCCTCTGCTTATTTAAACTTTTAACTTTTAACTTTCGAACTGTACTCAAGTCTAAGTGCTGCTTGTCACATGAGGATTACCATATGTCCTGTAGAGATATATTCCAACACTCTCCCCACAGTTTTTGAAAATGGATTTGTTGCCGACTAGTGCATGCGGCTTTTCTCCAGGCTCAAAAAAAAAAAGTATTCTGAAAAAAAAGCGAGCACCCCAAATTTTGCAGTCATGTTTATCAGTAATATTCCTTTATCTCGAATTGAGCCTATCTTTAGCCTATCACCAGTTTACCCACACTCCCCTCACAGCGTCAAATTATTCGTAATACCGCTACATATTTGATAAAATGACATTCGGTAAAAAGTTCCGCGAGGATAAATTCCTCTTCCCTAAAGATGCTACGCCTATTAATCACGGATCATACGGTGCAGTTCCAAAAAGAGTTTACGAGACGTATAAAAAATGGCTTCACAAGGACTTCCAGTTCCCAGATGAATTTATGCACTTCTTCCAGGCACAGGAGATGGAGAAATCACTAAAAGTGGTGTCAAAGCTTGTCAATACCGACTACAAAAACCTCGCTTTTGTGCCTAATGCAACTTCCGGAGTTAATGTTGTTTTCAGGAGTTTCCCATTTCAGAAAGGCGACACAATTGTGGTCAGCTCGGTTATTTATGATGCCTGCGGCAACACAATTGACTTTGCAGCCCGCAGAAACGGTGTGAATCTTAAGATTGTCGATATTACGTTTCCAATGTCGGAAAAAACAGTTTTAAGTAGATTTGAGGCTACATTCAAGCAGGTGCTTGAAACAAAGAAAACCGGGTCTCAGGTTGTTTGTATCTACGATGCAATATGCTCAATGCCAGGCTGCAGGATGCCATTTGAGAGAATCACCGAATTGTGTCGCAGATATGGAATTGTGAGTTGTATTGATGGCGCACACTCGATTGGAATGATTCCGATCGATATTCAGGCCATTGGATGCGACTTCTACACCTCGAATCTTCATAAATGGCTTTACTTGCCTAGGGGATGCGCAATTCTTTACGTGACTCCGAAATTTCACGATGCAATCATGCCTTTCCCAATTTCCCACTCATACAAGGATCAGGAATTCTACAAGCGGTTTCTTTTCACGGCATCGAACAACTACAGTTCGTTTTACTGCATTCCAGAGGCCTTGAAATTTGTCAACGAGGACTGTGGCGGCTTTGACAAGATCAGAAGTTACTGCAGAAAGCAGGGAAACGGCATTATTGCACATTTCGGAACCGATCATCTCGTCAGTGTGACAGAGCCATCTGCAGATGATTTAAATTTCATGGTTACTGTGAAGGTTGATCTCCCAAAGGACAAGCAGGAGTTCTTTGCACGCAGTTTCAAAAACAAGCAGTTTGAGAACGAGGTAAGGGACTTTGTGTTAAGTGATCTTCTCCGGAAATCACGGACTTTCGTCCAGTTCGGCTGGCACAACAATTTCTTGTTTGTGCGTTTCAGCTGCCAGATTTATACCGACTTGCAGGAATATTTCTGGGGTTACGATCAATTCCTAAAGGAATTGGACCGCTTCTATGCATCAGACTTGTTCCAGAAGTGGAATAACAGGTCTGCATGCACTTCCAGATGCTGCAAGCTATAATCAGATCCATCTGATTTGATAGCTTTGCTTCTCGTTATGCATTGAATCTGTGCACTGCACCAATGTTATACGAGACCTTTTCTTGCCGTAGCTTCTTTTGTAGTCTGCCTCACCTGCTGTAGAACAGTTTATGAAACTAGGCATGACCTTCGTTGAAATTGTGTAGAGATGCTCGATGGATATTTCATACATGTTTCAGCGATCCCTCTACACTTTTCATTTTCTTTGCTTACGAAACATCCGGAGGCTGCGTTTCCTGTTAATGCAAATATCTGATCATGTACTTCTGGAAACCCTCATTGAGTTCGAGCTTACTATGGATTCATATTTTTATAATTGAAGGTCATTCTTGATCTTTTATCATCCAAAAATATATCGGCTTGCCGCCCAGTGCGTATTTTTTGCTGGCGCTAAAACTTTCTCGAACCTGCCTGCATGCACATTTCAAGAAGCTTAGAAATTCATCAAAAATTCAACCCAAGCAAGATTTGTGATCACTCACCGGTCTTCCCCATATATTATTCCAATTGTCTAATTGTCGGTCATTTGCACATGCCTAAAGTGTCACGACCGCCTAGAAACATCGATACTAGCGTCTATCTGTATGATTGGCTCCCGAAGTTCCTTATCTTGCCGGATAGTGCGACCTCGTTCAAACCAGCATATAAGTTCAAGGAGGGCCGTTTGCTCAAAATTCTATCGGTGGAACGCAGATTAAAGCAGGATGGCTCATATAGATGCAATAGTGGGCTTCGGGTTGTTGCTTGTGACGCTAATAGTCGCATCTTTGCTATTTTAAGTTCGAAATCTATCAATCAGTATGAGCGAGACGAACGCATACGCGTAACGAAAAACCTAATTAATACCGAAATATTTGTGACAGAACTCAACGTGAATTTTTTGACACCTAGGCAGACTAGCAAACTGTTTGGATATTCAGATAATCGAGCACGGGCAATTCTGGGTGGCAATTCCCGCTCTTTGCTGGCTGATATTCCTGCTTATGCAATTCTTCAAGTTGAAAATTTCCGCATTGGCAACAGAGATAGATACATCCCTCAAAATGTGGATGCAATCCCCTATATATATACACTTTCCGACTACCAGAAGAGATATTTAGCTTCTGCATTTGACAATGAGAACGATTATGCATCCAAAACAGGGGGTGCCGAGGGCGATAGTGACGAATTGAAAAGCCAGTAGTGCTTGTCACGGGGATGATCACGTGATATAATGCAGTCGAACCTAGTTTTGTTAATATGCAGTGTTATGACTAGGTAACTGCACGAATGTTTAGTGAACAAGAAGTGAATGAACTACTTAAAGTATTTACAACACATACTTGTCTCATGTTGGTATTCCCAACAGTTAAAATAGTACACATGCTAGAAAAGGCGGGCCCGAGTCGATATGCACCCGTACACCTCCGAAGAGTTCCTAGAGGGCGAGAAAACAAAAACCTCAAAAAGTGGAATTCTTGGGGAGAAAGCGAGAGGTATTGGAAAATTGGGAGATGCTAAAAAAAAGAAAGGCACAAAGCGCGATGGTCGATCTTGATCGTGTGGTTATCACTTTGTGAATTTGTGTACGTATATAAATTTAAAACACATCAAGGTAATAAAAGGTCACTTTATACTCATCAATAATCGGTAGTCAAACGAATCATAACTTTAACCTAACTTAACGTTAAAAGGGGCATAATTTAGAGGTTAGAGTAGGATAATAAGAATATATCAACCACAGAAATCAAATCTGGTTACAAGCATAACGAAAAAGGACATCGGATACAGGAAAACAGGAAAAGAAGAATGTCTACACCAGCAAGAAGAAGATTGATGCGTGATTTCAAGAGAATCCAGAAGGATTGCTCGGGCGGAATATCGGCATCTCCATTGGCTGATAATGTGATGGTTTGGAATGGGATCATTATAGGGCCTCAGGATACACCATTTGAGGATGGAACATTTAGACTAAAACTCACGTTTGATGAACAATACCCTAACAAACCCCCACAAGTGAAATTTATATCAGAAATGTTTCACCCCAATGTTTATGCATCAGGTGATTTGTGCCTGGATATATTACAAAACAGATGGTCACCGACTTACGATGTGGCGTCGATTCTCACGTCGATCCAGTCGCTTTTGAACGATCCCAACATTAATTCGCCCGCAAATGTTGAGGCTGCAAACTTATACAAAGATCACCGCAGTCAGTATGCGAAAAGAGTTCGTGAAACTGTAGAAAAAAGCTGGACCGAGGATCTGGACGATTTAGGAGACGATGATATGGACGACGAGGGCGATTTGGACGATTTGGATGATGGAGAAGGAGACGCAGATGGCGCCAGTGACAGTGATAAGCAGTAGGCTGCTTTACTTTGTGTAGACTATAATATATTAAGGGACTATGCACAAGATGATGATAGTAAGAGGAGAGGTTGCGTAGATAGAAATAAAAACTAGACACACGATAATTCTGCGGAACGGACTGCTGGCATTTGGCGCTAATTTGTGGATGTACGTGCAATAAATAGAAAAATTGAGCTGACCAATAATAGGGCGTTAGGACTGATATTTGGATGTAATGGTGTTAAAAGCAGCAAGCGTATTGGAATGATGTCTTTCCTCTCTGGTAATAAACATACATTATCAAAGGCAGGCCTTGTGACAATGCTCAAACCAATGGTATTAATATTTCTGATCAAGCTAATTGAAATAATAGCAAGGGATTCGAAGAGAAGATAATGAGGGAGACATAAAGAAAGCTTCAGAAAAGTCTCCGAATTATGGCGAGTTATGGCGGAAGTGAAGATCAAGATCTAAATACCTGCATCTCAATATCTGATAGATATCTAGCAAAGTTTAGACCAGATATAGGCATATATATCAAACGCTAATGGAAAATACTGCAATACTGAAGTCATGGACGACCTCCACAATTCTGTGGAGTGTAAATACAGATCGAAACCACTCGATTCCACTCCAGGATTATCAATACACTTCATATATTTGGCACTTCAGATACCTGAGCCACGTCTATTTTATGCTAACCATAGATAGTACCATTTCCTGCCACTTCCAGTTTCCTTGCTTTGTGATACTTCAAGAGATTCATCCAACAGCTTGCTTAATCTCTCATTCTCTTTTTTCGCTGCTGTCTGCTCCTCATACTCCTTAATCTGCCGTTGCTCCTCCTCCCAGCCATTCACGGGAACGCTTCCTGTAAGATTCACCTTTCTGTCATGGCGGAAAGCAAGCACAGTAAGTATGGTAAGCACCGCTATCAAAATTCTGTTATATGGGTTCATTCTGCGATCTTGTTGATACTGCTTGAGACGTTTGAACCCGAAAGAGCGAGCATCCAACTCTGGGAGTCGTCTTATGGGTGTTTCAGCGGTTGGCCTGGCCGTTTTTAACACAGACGGATATCTAAAAGGTAGATCAGGTGGAATACCGGCTTTCTGATTCATCATATCTGCAGGATCCAATTTCCTTGCATTGCGGGCCAAAACCGTGTCTCTTTTCTTTATCTTATCCCCAGAATGCTGGAGCACAAACGCCTGTCTTTCCTGCTCCGGTTTACCGGTCCTTTCACCTACTTGCTGGATGATTTCTGTTAATTCATCTGCTTGTTGTGCTTTGGGTGGCATATTTTGCGAAATTTCCTTGTTTTTATCATTATCCGGCCCTGCTAACCCATCAGATGGTGCTATCTCATTCAAGCCACCCTTTCCAGACACACTGTAGTAGTCATACAAGTTTGGAAATCCCTCCCTTGGCCCGAAAGACCCGTAGGCCAACCAGTAGCAAAATCTCTTTTGATCTATAGACAACAATTTCCAGCTTCGCTTTTGCAATTCCTTCACCTGCTCACCCATGAAATGCCGATGGTAATACGGAAGCTTCTTGAATGCCGCCGGATTAGCATAATATGGTGCAGGGTCGAACTTTTTGAGGTCAAAGTCCTCCTCCTCTAAATCACCTTCGCCTGTAAATGATGACAACACGTCTCTAATTGACATATTCAGCAATATCTTTTTCCTCTTTTGGGCATCTCTCTTTTTTTCCACTGCTGCTCTTATCTGGTCCGCTGTGGGAACCCCGTACTTTCCTTTATTTGGCTCCGTACTCATCAACCTAATAAATGTGGAAATCCTGTTAGTTGACCCAACCAATCGATTTGGTTTGGGCAATAATATCACGCCAATTATGGCCATAATTTTGAATTCAAATTGGTGGAGGTAATTATAAAAGGCCTATTTCCCTTCAGAGTAATTTAAGCCCTTAAGTTGACAGATTTAGTGCATTTACTCGTTGTCATACATCCTCGTTGGTCAATAGACACGTCTCGCTTTAGCCAGATAAGAAATTCCATGCACCTGTTTTTTTGAATTTTTAAATTTTTTGGCTTCCGGTTCATTTCTATTTTTTCAACTTTGTTTTCCGCGATTTTGCATTTTGCTAACTGCTTATTGAACTGAGAGCACACTGTCATAATCACATCAGATCTACAAGTTGCTCACAGTGTTTAGTAGTTCCTGTGCACACTTTATAGAAACGATAGGACATAACTCCGAACGGCTTGTGAGACGTATATAGGTACAAAGCACCTTTCAAAATAGCATAATTCCACAAATTCGATCTCTGCAACATAAATCTAATAACCATCGCTTTCAACTATTATTACATACATCCATATACAACGACACATAATCACAGAAATGGACACGGAAGAACAGAAAAAGACTACAAACTCGGTTGCCAACTACTTATCGGGAATAACAAGCAGCCCCGTTATAGTCAAGCTTAATAATGGTTTCGAATACCATGGAATTTTATCTTCAATCGATGGATTCATGAACATCGTACTTGAAAAATGCTCTGAACAGGTTGGTTCCAAGGTGGTGAAGAACTACAACGAACTCTTCTTGAGAGGCAATAATGTGATGTACATATCCCAGGCTTGAATACGGGTCTAATGTGTAATTATCTTTCTGTACATTAATATATACTGTTAGGATCCAGAATACGGTCAGGCCGTTCATTGTACTAAGTCTGCTCCATATCATATAACGTTGCTGGTATCACAGTTGCTGTTATGTGCGTAAAAATGCGGTTACTATTTGTTTGCCGATTATCAGATAGGTTATCGTGTAAATTTTAGTTTTCCTTCATCTGAGTTTCGTCAACCTGAATATCGGCTTTACCATCAGCTTTGTCGCCAGCCCCACTTTCTTCTTCCTTTCCTTCGGCATTCTGAATCTCACTAACCTCATTCCTCTCTTTGGAATCACTCTTTTCTTCTTCATTCTCTTTTCCTTCTTTATTGGCATCACTTTCCCCTTTCTCAGCCTGATCCGACTTGCCCCGCCTTCTATGCCTTCTCTTCCGTGTCTTTTTGGCACCCTCTGATTGGGAATTATCGTTTTTTGCATCAACATCAGCCACTTTCTTCTTCTTCTTCTTCATACTTAATGGATTCGGTCCTTTAGGTCCTCTTTTCCGTTTTCTCTCCGGACGTTTCTCGGAATTTGCATTCTCCTCCTCGGTTTCCTTATCCTCATCTCTCAATCCGGCACTCCTGGCATCGTTTAATCCTCCAGTTAGCTTTCTTCTTTCCACTGCACGCACAACTCGACTTGTTGCAATTGACATAGGTTCCATTATCATCACTGAACGATTCATATATATCAATGGAACAGCCGGTATCTGCCGAAGATCTCGCCTTAACTTGGCATTCTGTGTGACCACCACGTATCTGAATTTATTTTCTCCATCAACATTAGTTATAGATGAAATGCAATCGTCTGAAGTTTTCGTTTCATCATGATGACATCTTCTTTTTTCCATCGTTTTTGCAATGTCAATAGCCTCCTGATTTCCCGAATTGTACAAGTGGTTGATGCAGCATTGTGTGATAAATAGTTTTGTTTCCATTTGGACTGTCCGGGCGATTCCTTTATTGAGGTCAAACTTAGTTTTTTGTGCCTCTAATATTGCATCTGAGTCCACTAGCACTTGAATAGGGGGCTTGAATTTGAATGTCATCTTATACACATTCATCTGCTTTCTGTATGCCTTAGCCCTCTTTTGCCTCATCTTGTTGGATTTTGTATTAGGAATGTTACCAGTTGCAGTTTGAAGTCGTAGATTGTATTTATTTGGATTTCTTAGGCTTCTACCATCTCTTGAATGTATTTATCGAGACGTGAAAATTTGATAGATTTTTTTAGATACGGTTACCGCATTCGGAAGAACGTGAAAATATCAGAAATGCTGAAAACGTATAATTAGATGGATCTTATCAAAATCAAGTATCTCAAAATAGATTCATACCATCGTATATCATTCACACAATCCTGTAACTATCAATTGAAATATGCATTTGTAATGAGTATCCTGATTTGCTGTTTGAGTTGTGAATTTATTGTGAGTTGTTCATTTTGAATACTAATGCTTCTACACAAAGTACGCTGCATTTTCACTCTCCCAAATAAAAATGCAAGTAAAAACAAACTTGATAAATGTAAGAGAGATACCACATTGTTGCAAATTAAATACACCGAAGGATTTTAGTTAAAGGCGATTTACCTTGCTCTGTTCACACAGATCTATTATATAATTACATTATTAGGTGGCCCCTGAGTAGGGAATTGTCTATGCATCGTCCTCGCACCATCAGGTCGATCGACGCATACAGCTAAAAATATCATCAATGTGAACACGTGAATCACACCTCGCACCTGGCGATAAAGTGAACTGAATAAAAAAGGGATACCGGGAGTTCAGGATTTCGCGGGTTTTGGAATTTTTGGGAAAAGAAAAAGGCAGAGGAAGACCTTCTAATAATTGTAGGTGAGGACAGGCCAAAAAAAAAGTGAAAAATACAGCGATAAAAAAATTTTAGTACCACTCAAGTAAAAGCTGTTTAAAGAACTTGTACTTGTGATCTTAGTACACAGACAGACCTTTTATCAACCATAGGACAACTAACCTTTATATAAACAAACATGGCAGGTGGTATGTATAAAAATGGACGGGTGCAATGCAATTACAATAAATACGGGGCAAAAGGGTGGAATAAAGATATAGAAAGATGTGTTTAAACATGACGCAAAAAGCATTTGGGGGAGTTACCATTCAGCAACGTGTGTAAGATCCAGGGCAAAGCAACAGATATATTGTATATGTTCATTTTGGGGGTTTGATATAGAAGCATGCGGAGAGTTTGCACAGGAAACAGGCTTGAAACACAAGATTTATAGTAAATGAACGAGGCACTTGCTGTTTTGCTAGAGAAAGCATTTATGGTTAAGAAAATGGGTAGAAATGCGCAAAATATGATGGGAAAACAGATTGGGAAGACAGCTGGTTGTTCTTTGGACGAGAGAGTTCTTTCATCATGCCTTCATCGTTTGGGAAGTGTGTTTGTGTGTTTTATTTTGGCACAGAGTGTAATTGCAGTATACACAGACAAAGACAAGAGTGAAAGAGAAGTTATACTAACAAGCACAATTCTTAATGCAGAAAACGTCACATTGGGACCACAAGCTAAGGGCTCACAGGAAGTCTTCGGTGTTGCCCACATCTACGCTTCGACTAACGACACATTTGTGCACGTTACCGATATGTCAGGAAGAGAGACTATCGCCAGAGCTACTGGTGGTATGAAGGTGAAGGCAGACAGAGATGAGTCTACTCCTTACGCCGCTATGTTGGCCGCACAGGATGTTGCTCAGAAATGCAGAGAGGTTGGAATTACCGCCGTCCACATCAAGATGAGAGGTACTGGTGGTACCAAGACCAAAACTCCAGGTCCAGGTGCTCAGGCTGCTTTGAGAGCCTTGGCCAGATCCGGATTGAAGATTGGAAGAATTGAGGATGTTACTCCTATTCCATCTGACTCCACCAGGAAGAAAGGTGGTAGAAGAGGTAGAAGATTGTGAGCACTGGATTATAAAGAAGAGACGCGGGGCTACGATCTATCTGTCGTTACTGGTTTGTTGCTTATAATGTATATCTAATCAAGAGACAAGCACTAAGTATTTGAGCGTTGGGATGTACGCACCTTGTACGTGTATATCGCTAAGATCTGTAATGTTGTCTGACACCTTGCAAAGGGTGGATGTGGAATAGTCCAGGGAGTAAAATGTTAGCCATTGAGATTTCTATTCGGCGGTTGTCCTTATGATTTTATTGGTGGTGTGATAATCGATGGGCTGAGGAATTTTTCATTCTTTATACTACTTGATTAACGATGAACTTATGCTAATTGAGGTCATATAACCTACGATTGGCTTGCTGTTCTGTGCCATTATGTCATATATCGCATTATTTCATAGTTCATGTTACTTCACCTTTTCCTCATTACTCTGTACTAATGCTTCATATATCTCCTCAATATTTCATACTTCATAGTACTTCGTGTTTTCCTCATTATTTTGTACTTAGTATTACATTGTACTTTACATCACTCCGCTCTTCCTTTATATTACCTTGTATAGCACATTATTTCATATCTCAGGTTACTTTGTGTCACATATTACTTCATGCTTCATACCTCAGATTACTTCGTACTTCATATTTCGTGCCTCATATTACTTCATGCTTCATGCCTATTGCATATTTTCCAGCCTCAATCAACTCCAAACCAATCAGATTCCAATAATTATACATAGAATGAGGAGCTACGAAACAACTACATCCCTATCCTCCAATACCTCTATGAGCTCACATCTCCAGAGTACCATGCCCAACAGTGCTACTGGCTTTGTTCCGCAAACTTCTGCTTCCCTGAATTTTTCACGGCGCTACATTTTCCTTTTTTTTGATATCAAAATAAATTGAAAATCCAAAAGCCCATCTTACTCATCATTACATGCATCAATTGCCAGGACAAACACACAAAGACGTCCAACTTGAATGCTATGTCTCTTCTGAAGCCATCCGCCTTTACTATAACCGTGGTATCGGTCGTATTGCGTGCGGGATTTCTGCTGTTCGGACTCTACCAAGATTCGCACATGGAAGTTCCATACACAGACATAGATTATTATGTTTTTACGGATGCGGCTCGTTTTGTCGCCAAAGGGGGCTCTCCTTATTTACGAGAGACATACAGATACACGCCATTGCTTAGTTGGTTCCTTGTTCCAACTGCTTGGGAGCCACAAGAGGTGTGGTTTCACTTTGGAAAGATTTTGTTCATCCTTTGCGATTTGGTCACGGGTATTTTGTCGTTGAAAATTTTACAAAAGCTACACCGAGATACGCGATGGAGTCTCCTTTGGCTTCTTAACCCAATGGTGATCACCATCAGCACACGGGGGAGTTCTGAGAGCCTTCTTACCGTGATGGTTATGGCATCTCTTTACTACATCATCGAAAAACGATACATCGCTTCAGGATTATGGCTGGGACTCGCAATCCACCTCAAAATATACCCCTTTCTCTATATCCCGGCCATGGTGTTGTTCATTGACCCGGCCTGCTCAATATGGCGGCCGATAACACGTCAAAGACTGAAATTCTGCGCTGCTACTGCTGTCTCTTTTCTTGCTCTTACATACCTCATGTATGCATTCTATGGCAACATATACATTGACCAGGCCTTTCTCTATCATCTACGACGCTTGGATCACCGCCATAACTTCTCGATCTACAACATTACGCTCTATTTCACGTCGTTTACGCGGAATTCTGCCCTTTCCAACTCTTCCTGGCTCACTTTGGAGAAATTGGCTTTTGTGCCCCAACTTTTCTTGAGCTTTATAGTCACACCTCTTGCTCTTTGCTACAAGAATGCAGATGCGTCGATTCTCGTCGGCTCATGCTTCATCCAGACGTTTATTTTCATTGCATTCAACAAAGTGATCACCTCTCAGTATTTCATCTGGTTTTTGTGTCTTCTCCCCGTTTACATATCGGGAACGACTATTTCACCATGCAGAGGTGCTATTCTTGTTGCAGGCTGGATTATCACGCAGGCATTGTGGCTTTGGTACGGATATCGGCTCGAGTTTCAAGGTGAGTTTGGTATTTTTCATTATGGACTATGGACTTCAAGCTGCTTTTTCTTCATTTGGAACTGTGTCATGGCTCACGATCTGATAGCCGATGTCCGGAAACAGAGCATGCAGTTGGTCCAGAAGAAGCAGAAGTAGTGCAGACAATATGTTTGAAAGTGAAGCTTGACGACGCACGCTTGTGCAATATGTTGGCTTGCTGTTTAAAGCCGGATGCAGATTTCGGCAAACTTTGCTAAGGATAATTTATTGGTGTCAGGAGGCGCCTGCGTCTAAACGAGGAATTGAGAGCTTAGTTTGCGATTTTTCGGTATATGAACACGAAAAGGAATTTTTTTGAGAATGGTAGATTGGGAAGATGACGTAAGGGGAAGCCAAGAAATGTGAATGATTAAAATAATATTGATAGAGCCAGAATAATAACAGAAGAAAAGCAGATTTATGACTAAGTAGTGGGTGAAAGAGCAAGTAAGTAAGCGAGAAAATAAGTGAGCAAGAAGTTAAGCAAGAAGTTAAGCATGAGATTAAGTAGATAAGCAAGAAATTAAGTAATCCAGCAAGTAACTAAGAGTAACCAAGTAAGAGAGCCATTAATAGAGCACATTTCTATGTTTCATCGAAAAATCAACTACATACCGAATAAAGAGAATGAAAATACGTAACACGGAAATATTCAACAAATGCCAGGTAATCCCAGCCCAGCAAAGAAATGCGGAAATGGGAGAATAACAATAAAAATAGAGATTAATCTAAAAACAGCACATTGATTTTTTTTAATTCGGAGAAACAACAAAAAAGAAAAATAAGGGGAATCCAAAAAAAAAATATGGCCAAGAAAAGACATCGAGGACGAGAACGAGAGGTTTTGAAATTCATCACTTTCCGTTGCTTATTGCACCAATCACTTTGACTCCAAGCCCAGATCACCTTCATTGCAACTTGGATTTGACCTTGTGTCAGAGCTCATCTTATTAGACATTGTGGGTGCGGATTTGTATTTATTTTCATATCGATAATTGATTTAATTTCATCTTGCTTTATTGTTTTTTTTCATCTAACAGCAAAACAGTCTTCATACAAGTGTGACGTGATACATGAACCAATAGAAAAAAGCACAAAGATATTAGTGCAAATACGAATTGTTGCATTTAGAATATGGAAACATTTGAAGTGCGGTCCAAGTCTTTCACCATCAAGTGGGTGAAAGCGCCGGATAATACATACATTAGGTGGGAATTAAAGCCACTCAAGCGGTCGATCAATCTGGGAATCTATCGATACAACAGCCGAGACGAAATTTCCGAGAGCAGCGCATCTGCGCAGAGTGCCGGCGCCAGCAGTGCCAGCGCAGTGTACGGGAGTGAGAATACGAGCGCCTCTGTGATCAGCGAGCCGCGCGATCGCGCAAGCGCGTCCAACCTCAGCGCATCCTGGGAGGCGGCGGACCCGCAGGCCGACGGCGCTGGCGACGACAAAAGCGCCAAGGCTGTGAAATCAGCTCAGCTGTTTTCCAGGGAGAACATCAGCGTCGACGCCGTTAACAGGGTGCCCCGGAAGTTGTTCAGCACGATCCACAAGACGTTTTTCAGCACGGCGGCAGGAGAGCGCGGCGCCTCGAAGGAAGTGCTTGCGCACAGTGCGGATGCGGATGCGGATGCACAGGTGCAGGCGCATGTGCCAGAAGAAGCACCGGCCGGCGCTGCACGTGAGCGGCCGTTCCCAAGCGCACACTCCACGGAGAGCAGCCAGAGGAAGCCAAGGCATCGTTCAGAGAGCCGCAGCTCGCTGATAAGCTTCAACAGAGTGTCATCTTTGGAAGAGCGCATAGATCGGCACTTGACGCAAGAAAAATGGGTGGGAAGTTGCGCAGGGGACGAGTTCATAAGCCGCGCATTCCGCGTGGAGCGCGGCGGGTTGTTTGCTTTTGTGTTTGACAACACGTTCAGCCGCACGAAGGCGAAAAAAGTGATGTTTACGCAGTGGGTGGAGGATGGGGAGGAGCCAGCGCGGGCGGCGCAGGCGGAGCGCATGGGGTGCATGGTGGAGCGCATGGGGTGCATGGTGGAGCGCATGGGGTGCATGGTGGAGCGCAGAGCGGGGCACAGCGAGCGCAGCTCTAAGCGGCTGCACAGCCACATGCATTTGCACCATCACGGGCATGACCATGTTGAGCCGCCGGAGCCCCACCCAAGCGACCCGGACGACACTTTGCAGGAGGAGGAACCCCGTGCGGAGGGCGGCGGCGCGGAGAAACAGGCAAATGAGGAAAATTTGGAAGATGAAGAAGAGGAGAAATCAGCACATATAAGATTTAAGCTTCCAGAAGAGAAGCAACTGGGCAAGAACACGATCATGATCCGGCTGAAAGGCGTGCAGTACCTCCAGGGGATCCTCCGGAAGAAGAGGAGGCGCGCGGGAGGCAACTTTGTGCGGCGGTTCTTCAACTTGAACTTCAAGTATGCAGTTTTGGACTATTATGCAGACGAGACGTCAAACAACGTCAGGGGCAACATGTTGGTGACACAGGCGGTGATTTCGGCGGACGTCAAGCAGCAGATGTTGTACCTGGACTCGGGAATGGAGCAGTGGATCCTCAAGGCGGTCACCAAGGAGGATTTTGACGTTTGGGTGCAGGCATTCGATTACATCAAGAAGAAAAACCGCCAGCAGCGGCTTCTGCAGCAGCCAGGTGGCGCAATGCAGCCGCAGGCATCTGCTGAGCAGTCTCTCATGTCGATTCCTGTGGATGGCTACGGGATTGGGGCCATCGACGACTATATAGACGCCAACGACAAACAGAGAACTTCCATAAGTTATGATTTGACCAAGCTCCAGAAACTCGCAGATACTGCCGCCAGCACACTTGGCGACCTCAAGGGGGAGGTGGAGGCGCACTGGGCGAAGAAGAAGATGGATAAGAGGGAGCGGAAAGAGCGGAAAGAGCGGGAAACGGAAATTGTGCAAGATGCGGCAAATCTCATCACACAGATTCAGTCGCGGGTCGGGAATATCCGTGGGCGGTTTACCGCACTTGCGGATGAGGACGCTGACGCATACGTGGCCAGCATTCTTTCTGGCGCCAAGCGGCCCTTGACGCGCACCACGACTGCGGCGACTTCTGTGCTGTCCCAGGACTTCTTTGATGCGCAGGATGTGATGGAGGAGATGAATGAGGGCGTGGTGATGGTTGGCGCCGAGGCGGAGGCCGGCGCAGGAGCGGATGTGGACACAAGCGCAAGAGCTGGCGCGGGCGTGGATTCTGGCGCAGACGCCGGGCAGCCCGCCGCAGCGCACCCAGTCGAGATCAAGTACGGTAGCAAGGAGAACATCTTCGTGTCACAACTCGAGAGCGAGCCGGAGTCCGTGTCTTCTTCAAACGAGTGCAGTGACGAGGATGAGGCCGCGGCGGGAGAAGTAGTCGGTGTGCCTGCAGCGCTGGCAGCGCCCACAGCGCCGGATGCGCAGCTTGGCGGCGTAAGAGACCTGTACCCGCTCCCGTATGCGGGCGCAGTCGAGTACAGAAAGGACATTCCACCCTGCGCGGCGCCTCCACCTTCACTCATCGGCATTCTTAGAAAAAGCCTCGGCAAGGATCTCACCGGAATCACCATGCCAATAACTTCAAATGAGCCGATTTCCTTCATGCAAAAATATGCGGAGTGCTTCGAGTACGCAGCGCTGTTGAATCGCGCAGCCACAGATAGCGCCGAGTCGGGTGCGCGGATGCTGGATATCGCGTGCTTCGCGGTCAGCTATCTGTCATCATACCGCGCAAAGACGCGCAGCCAGCGCAAGCCCTTCAACCCGCTCTTGGGCGAGACTTTCGAGATGGTGCGCCCAGAAATGGGCTTGCGCATGCTCTGCGAGAAGGTCGTGCACCACCCGGTGGTGTTCGCGGCGCGCGCAGAGGGCGCAAAGTGGCAGGTGGACCATTGTTTCGCGCCGCAGCAGAAATTTTACGGCAAGGCGGCGGAGATGTTTGTGGACGGCAAAGTGTACCTCAAATTGGTGGGCGGAGAAAGCGGCAAAAACGAAACCTACGAGTGGTTGCAGCCGACGGTGGCAATCAAGAATGTGATATCGCTAACTGGGGAGCGGTATTCTGAGCCGACGGCCCAGATGACAATCCATTCCAGCACGGGTTACCGGGCGGTGATTTGCTTTTTGCCCGACAAGTCGCACTTTTCGAGCCGGCGGTCGGAGAAACTGACGGTGAAAGTGTACGGTCCGACGAGCAAAAGTCCGCTCAAGACGGCGGCGGGCACGTGGACGCAGAGCGTGCGCGACGATGAGAGCGGAGAAACGGTGTGGGAGGTCGGGAATTTGGTGCCGGACCCCGACGACAAGTTTGGATTCACGGAGTTCGCGGCGGGCCTTAACGGGATGACGGAGATCGACCGCGGGTGCGCTCCGTTCGACTCGCGGCGCAGGCCCGACCAGCGCATGTACGAGCAGGGTGACGTCGATAAGGCGGAGGCGCTGAAACTCGATCTCGAGCAGAGGCAGAGAGACCGCCGCAGCGCCCCCGATGGGAACCCCGTCACGCACAAACCAGCATTCTTCAAAAAATCGGGCCCCGGCGATCTGGACTACACTTTTGTGGAGGGCCCCGAGAGCTACTGGGAGCGCAGGAGGCGCCAGGACTGGGAGGGGCTCGTCAAGTTGTGGTAATGTAGACATAATATCAGAAAGGCAGGATAAGTACTGTTATAGATTTAGGGTGTGGTGGGGGAAAAAATTGGTTTTGTCTTTTTTTTTTTTTTTTTGTTCCCATCCTACCTCCTCTTTCCTTGTCCTCTGACTGTTGAGGGTGCATTTAAATAAAGCAGCAAATACTGTTGAGTGGTATTGATATTGTAATGGTATTTGTTTTGATAACGTAAAGGTATTTGTTTTGTATTTATTTTGTATTTTCGATTTCTGGTTTCACTTTTCTTCTGTATTTTTGATTTCTAGTTACTCTTGTCTTTCCTAAGTCATATTCCTATTTTCTTTCCTAAGTCATATTCCTATTTTCTTTCCTATTTTCCATTTCTAATTCCTAGTTCCTTTCCTAAGTCATATTCCTATTTTCTTTCCTATTTTCCATTTCTAATTCCTGTCCTATTTTCCTCCCAATCCCTTTTTTCTTCCTATTTTCTTCCTATTTACTCATCTTCCCATTTACTCCTTTTTTGCTTTACATACTGCTATACCTGATGCATTTCTAATTTATACTTCTGTTTACTAATACCAAGAACTGTCCCGGAACTGCAACTGGGATCCATCCCACATGCTTTGAGTAATTTCTTATTAAATACTTTGTGCTGTTTTTCTAGTCTTACAAGTGGTAGTGTTCATTAAAAAGAACAACTCCGAACAACTCGAATAAGCCAAAGTGATGACACTTTCTTTAAGCGAAAAGACTAGTGTATGCAAGGTGTATAGCGTTTATTCACTTCATCTATAAACATAATGAGCTGTGCCTATCATGCTAATTGACCGATTTCTCACCATGCTTTCTATATTGAAATATATACAATCCTCATTCAGGATTCGATACTTAATTCCCAATTCAGCAAGAAAGCTTTACTCGCTTCAATCAAATAACACACCCAGTTTCAGCAACCCTCTCAATGTCTTCAATCCAATAAACATGAGCAGCTCAGTTATTACCATTTATCATTTTACTTTCCCTTTTATCTATCGGTGTATTCATCCTCTTCCATCACGTTTATCCTATGTGATTCCGCTTGAATTTTTCGACTCCTTTTATTATCTATATTGCCAATTCCTACATCTGCGATCGTACCTCTGATTTATACTCTCAATCTCAGTCTCAATCTCAATCTCTAATCTTTAAT
>ERZ746981.273-NODE-273-length-28730-cov-596.240080_pt1 | contig 28730 bp, 21 predicted proteins | sample MGYA00374948_ERZ746981 | MGnify/ENA primary metagenome ERZ746981 (study PRJEB28757, sample SAMN06711160) | food metagenome | host: microorganism | place: China:Harbin | collected 2017-01-30 | study: EMG produced TPA metagenomics assembly of the Analysis of...
ATGTTTGGCATGACGGTGGACCGGATTGGTGTGCGCAAAAGTTTTGTCCTGTCCATTATCCTGACCGTGGCGGGCGACGCGCTGCTGATGAGCGCGCACGATGTCTGGCCATTCCGCATCGGGCTGATGCTGACGGGGTGCGGGTTTGCCTATGCCACCACCACGTCCCCCGCGCTGCTGATGAAATACCTGCCGCCGGATATCCGTTCACGCGCACTGGCTTTCTGGTCCACCTTCGCACCGGCGGGCTATTCCGCAGGGCTGCTGCTGGTGGTGCCGTTCCTGCATGATGGCAACTGGGCCATGGCATGCCTGTTCCATATCGGCCTGATGGTGGCGGCCCTGATGGCGGGCGGGGCGTTCCTTATGCGCCTGCACGACGGGGAACCGGCCCGGAATGCCCCGACCACGGCGGAAGGGGCAGCAGCGCGCCCGGCCTTTTCACGGGTGCTGACGCTGGCATTGAGCGTGGCGCTGCCCAATGCCGTGGCCTACGGCACCAGTCTTGTCGCGCCAGCCTACCTGGCCCGTGTCCATGCCATAAGCCTTGGTACGACATCGACCGAAGTGGCCCTGATCAAGATTGTCGTCATGCTGCTGGGGGGCGGGCTGATCAGCCTGCTGGCCAGCACGCAGCAGCGCGCGCTTGTGCTCTTTGCCGTCATGGCCGTGGTGGGGGCGGGGGCGCAGTTCATGCTGTTCTTCCCGCCCTCGGGCATCATCCTTGCCTCGGTCGGCCTGTTTTTATGGATGTTCGCCTATAGCAGCCTCAGCGGCAGCGCCATGTCCCTGCTGCCCGCCGTGGCCGGAAGCGGCAATGCACGCGGTGTGGTGTCAGGCATTGTGGGACAGTTCATATCGGTCTCGTCCGTGGTGGTCCCCTCGCTTTACTTTTCCATCGCGGCATGGACCGACTATGTCCTGTTTGCCGTCCTGGCCCTGTCATCGGCCACGCTTCTGCTTTTCCTGACCCGCCGCGCCCTGCGCCAGCCCCGTGCCGTTGCCTGACAGGGTGGACCGGCCCTGTCATACCTGTGGGGAAACGACCGGACTGCCTATTTATCATTCACGTAAATGCATGTTTTTTATGCATTTTTTATTTATGATCCGACAGTTTTCTCCTGAGCTTCATTTGCCCTTGCGGAAAAAGCAACATCGTGTTGTCTGCATTCCCGATTGGAAACAGCCCACATGCATGGCATATCATCAACAGATAACAACATCCTGGAAATCCGGTTACCTGATGTCCTTCTTTTCGTCACGCAATGCCCGATACCGCCTGTGCGGCCTGTTCCTGGCCCTGGCCCTGGCCTGTGGCATGCCGGTATGTTCGGGACTTGCGGCGGAAAACCGCAAGGTCATCATTGATGATGACGACAGCCTTTCCCTGGCGGAAGCAACACTGCTGAAGGCGCCGGGGGTGGATGTGCTGGGCATTACGGTTGCAAGTGGCAACCGCTGGCGTGATGATGAAATCAACCGCATGCTGCGCGGGCTGGAAATCCTGCACCGGACCGACGTGCCCGTGGTGCCGGGGGCGATCTATCCGCTGATCAATTCGGAAAAACTGACGGAGAAGTGGGAAAGCCTGTACGGCAGGCTGATCTGGAAAGGGGCATGGATGAAGCAGTGGGTGGAACCCACCAACCAGCCAGCCCCGAATTACCATGCGCCCGATGTCGTGCCGACACCGGCCGATGGCAATGCCACGACAAAGCCGTCAAAGGAAATCGCGGCCAACTTCCTGATCCGCATGGTCCATGCCTATCCGGGGCAGGTCACGATCCTGGCCGCGGGGGCCATGACCAACCTGGCGCTGGCGCAGCGGCTTGATCCGGAATTCGCCTCCCTGGCCAAAGAACTGGTCTACATGGGCGGCAGCCTGAACCCGCATCAGCAGCTTTCCACCGTGGCCGCAGGGCAATACGCGCGTGAGTTTGTCAATTCCCCGCGCCGTGAATTCAACCTGCGCTTCGACCCCGAGGCCGCCAGCATCGTCATGCACGCCCCGTGGCATAAGATCACCATGGTACCGTCCGACCCTGCCACGGCAACGGAACTCAGCGCCGATTTCCTGCATCGCATCGCGTCCCGCAATGCCGATATCAGCAGGCTTGTCGCGCACTGGCAGCCCGGTTCCCCCATGTGGGATGAAATTGCGGCAACCGTCTGGCTCAACCCGCAGATCGTGACCAGATCCGACCAGCTTTACGTTGATATCAACACGCAGTTTGGCGCCGGATACGGGGATACGCTTTCCTGGTCGCCCGGATATCAGCCTGATCTGGATGAACAGAAGGAAACGGTGGTGGAAACCATCAACCCCACGGCCCTTCTGGCAACGATGGAACAGATCCTGGGCCGCCCGTAAGCGGCACAGGATTTCTGACTGTGCCAAAACAGACACAGTGTGACACAGATCTTGCGCCATTCTGTTATTACGACAGAGCCGTCAATACGTAATACATCCGAAATATATGTTTTCGCATGTATGTAATTTTTGAAATGCCGTCGCATTCCGTAAATTTTTATAGAATATAAAGCCAGAATCTATTGCAATGCCATTCCGTGCATTATCCTGAAATTTAGTTGCAAATTTACCACAATAATAAAATCAATAAAAATTGAGCGTATTTTTTGTTTTTTATTTAGTTTTTTATAAATTATTGTAAAAAATGTAGAGGTTACGTTTTTACTTTCAGTGTTTACTTTATCGGTGTCTCTGGACATCGGGACAGGTTTGCCTGAAAATAAAGACATGAAGTTCACGCTTAACGAGTGATGGGTGCGTGAATATCTGATGCCTGACCAAGTCGGGGTGTCCGGTCCAGTTCCTGGGGGGGAGGGAAGTTATATGAAACGTTACATGTATCGTAACAGAACATTGTTTGCCATGTCGTGTCTGGTCACGACATTTCTGACAACGGTCGGGCCCGTGTCGCGGTCCGTGGCGGCAACGGCCAGCGGCGCGCAGCCGGTCAAGGGCCATGTCGCCGTGCGGCACACCGGCAGCCATGTGGCGGGCAAGGCCGCCACGGTGGCAAAGCCGCAGGCGGTCGCGGCCTCCGCCACGCCGGAAGTCATTCATGTCGGTGTCGACCGCACGGCGCGTGATGGCGGCGGTGGCATGATGCGCCTTGAAACCGCGCCGCATACCGTGCAGAGCATCGGCAAGCAGTTCATCGACATGAAAAGCCCGACCAGCACGGCGCTTGACCTGATCAAGACACTGCCCAGCGTCAGCGTTTCCACGCCCGATACGTCCGGCATGCAGGGTGGCAGCATCATCAGCCGAAGCCTGACCGATGCCGACATGGGCCTGCTGGTTGACGGTGCCCCGGCGGCCAGCGCCAGTTACATGGCGGAAGACGTGGATTCAGAAGATCTGGAATCCGTCAACGTCACGCCCGGCAGTTCCGCAATCGACATTCCGACCACGTCCGCCGCAGCGGGCGTGATGGATGAACGGACCCACACGCCGGGCCACAAATTCGGTGGCCTGATGGATTTTTCCTACGGCACGAACAACCTGTCGCGTGAGTTCATCCGGCTGGAATCCGGTGACATCGGCAAGACCGGCATCCGTTCGTATTTCTCGTTCTCCAACACGCATGCGCGTTCGTGGATGGGTTCGGGCATCAACAGCCGCAAGCATATCGACTTTGGCGTGCAGAAGGACTGGCAGAACGGTTCGTTTGCGAAGTTCTTCATCTCGTGGAACTATGAAGACTTCACGATCGACAATTATTCCAACGCCGCCGAATTCTATAAATACAAGCACACCGGTCAGGGCTACGGCCGCAGTGCCGATGCCTCCAGCAATGACTACTGGGGCAACAACATTGACCACTGGAACCAGATCTTCCTGACGGCTCCGGTCCATATTGTCCTGCCGGCGAAATTCAAGTTCGACATCACCCCGTATTTCAACTTTGGCCAGGGCTGGGATGGTGAACCCGATGGCACGGCCAAGGCGGGTCAGTACACATACGCCACGGGCACGGCCGTTCCCGCCGGCACCAACCTGACCAGCTATTTCCTGGAAGATTACGCCATGCAGGTTGGTGTCACCACCAAGCTTGGCTACGATATCGACCGGCATAACCATGCCTATATCGGCTACTGGTACCAGAACGAAGATTACCTGACGCATTTCCCGGTCAGCGCGCAGATGGCAAACGGCCGGAACCCGAGCCCGAACAACATCGACTTCCAGCTCTCCAGCGCCACGACGGGCCTGCGTTCCTTCTCGGGCAATGATGCCGGGTTTGAAGTGCATTCCATCTTCATTGGCGACAGCGCGAAATACCTGCATGACAAGCTGACCGTCGATGCCGGCTTCAAGTATGTCATGACCAATTACTGGTACAAGTCATTTGCCAGCACCGGGGCCGTCAGCGGCCGTTATGGTGAAAACAACACGACCCCGCTGCCGCACCTGTCCATCGGTTACACCTTCAACGATCACAACCAGATCTATGTGAACGCCGAAGGCGACTTCCGCCAGCCTTCGCCCAGCGCCATCGCCAATAGCGGTGCGGCCGGCGGCCTGCCCAAGAACCAGTATTCCATCAAGGAAGAACTGGGCTATCGTTACCATGACAAGTACATTATCGTTGACCTGTCACTGTTCAACTACAACATCACCAACCGTCTGCTGAGCACCTATATCGGTGGCGGCCAGTCCGGCGTGGTCAATGCCGGCAACCAGACGGCACGCGGCGTGGATGCCATGATCTCGACCCGCCCGTTCCACGGTTTCAGCCCCTATGCGTCGGTTGAATACCTGAATGCCCGCATGGACTCCAACATCCGTGCCGAAGACATTTATGGCAACGCATCCTACTTTGCCACGAAAGGGCACGAGGCACCGCAGGCGCCGCATGTCATGGCCAATTTCGGCCTGACCTACCAGAAATACGGCTTCTTCGGTAACGCGACACTGCACTATACCGGCCCGCAGTCCGTAACGCTGGCTGGTGACGAGCGGATCCCGGGCTATGTCACGGATACGCTGTCGCTTGGCTATCACTTCAAGCCGTTCCTGTATGCGAAGTCGCCCACGTTCCGCCTGAACTTCACCAACCTTACGGGCGCCATTGTCCGGACGGGTGTGAGGGGTATCGGGACCAGCAATGGTTCGGTCCGCCTGATGAACGGAAACATGTCCGCTGCCGGAAGCGGCGCAAGCTTCTATGTGGAACCCCGCTTCAGCATGACGGGAACGATCTCCACCTCTTTCTGATCAACAGGTCATTGCATCACGTATGAGTACGGCCCTCCTACAAAGAGGGCCGTATTTTTTATACGAACCCGGTCCATATTATACTGTGTCCGTATTGCCGATAGCTGGAGAATGAAATCATGGTAAAGCTGGCGACAGCCTCGTCCATCCTGGCGGTCTCTTCGTTACTTGTCGCATGCAACCCGGCCGCGGCGTCTTCTTCCGAAGAGACGACGGCGCAGCTGTTTGCACGGCTGCGGCATGATCATTCCATGCTTGAGGTCTTCATGCATGACTTCCCCAAGGGGGCTGATCTTCACAACCATCTTGTCGGTGCGATATATGCGGAAAACACGCTGCGCTGGGCGGCCCAGGATGGTCTGTGCGTGGATCTGGACCACAAGGCCATAAAGTCCGAACACTGCGCACAGGGCAGGGGGCAGATGGTCAATGCCGCCACCGTGGAAGCAGACAGTCGTACGGAAGACAGCATGGTCAATTCCCTGTCCATGCGTAATTTCCATCCTTCGGCGGATGTCGCATCGGGCCATGACCAGTTTTTTGGTACCTTCCCCCGGTTCGCCCCCGGCATGGGAATAACGCATGAGGGGGCCATGCTGGCCGAAGCCGTCACACGCGCGGCGGATGACCACACGACCTATCTCGAACTCATGATCTCGCCCGATATCGGGGCACTGATCCAGCGCGGGCAGAAGAATCCGCTACGGGGAGAGGATTTCGCGGCGGCGCAAACCAGCTATTCCCCAGCGGAGACACAGCAGTTCCTGACGCAGGCCCGCCAGGAAACCGACCGCATGGAAGCCGGCATGCACACCCTGCTGCACTGCGGCACGCCGCAGGCCGCTCCGGGGTGCGGGGTAAGGGTGCGTTACCTGTATGCCACGCTCCGCACGCTGAGCCCATCTGTCGTCTTTTCCCAGATTTCGGGTGCCTATGCCCTTGTCCGGGCTGATCCGCGCTTTGTAGGCGTGAATATTGTCGCACCGGAAGACAATCTGGTTGCCATGCGTGACTATGACCTGCATATGCGCATGTTCCAGTTCATGTCCGGGCTTGATCCGCAGGTCAATCTGAGCCTGCATGCGGGTGAACTGGCCGAGGGTCTGGTCCCGCCGGAAGGGCTGTGGAATCATATCGCGCAGGCCGTCCGGATTGCCGGTGCGCGCCGGATCGGCCATGGCGTGGACATGGCTTACGAACAGGATGCCAGCGCCACGCTGGCCGAAATGGCCCGGCGGCATGTGATGGTGGAGATAAACCAGACCAGTAACGACCAGATACTGGGCGTGCGGGGCAATGCGCATCCATTCCAGCTTTATCGGGCCGCTGGTGTTCCGGTTGCGTTTTCCACCGACGATGAAGGGGTGGAACGGATCAACCTGACGCATGAATACGTGCGCGCGGCAGAAACATGGCCGCTCACCTATCATGAATTCAAGGATCTTTCCCGTACCGGTCTGGAATATTCCTTCCTGCCCGGCAGCAGCCTGTGGGCACGGACCGCGCCGTTCCGTCCGGTGGCCGCCTGTGCCCATGCCGGCATGCGGCCCGAACGCGTTCCGGCAGCCTGCGCTACTTTCCTGCAGCAGAATGAAAAAGCGCAGGCCCAATGGATACTGGAGGAAAAATTCGCGGCCTTTGAAAACAGTACAAACAAAAACGATCTGTTCAGGAAAAAATGAAACCATCATGATTTCCCAACCAGTCGTTTCCCGTTTCCACACCCGGCCCTGATGCAGGCTGCGGCCCGCAGCCCTTCATGCATGGATACGGGTAACGGGGTGGTATGGCCGCCCGATACCCGCGCCCGTAAAAAATCGCAGCCAGACAGGAAGACATCATGACGGATCTGTTTTCACGCCGGTATTTCCTTGCGGCCACGGGTGGCCTGCTGGCTGGGGGGCTTGCCCGGCCCGCGCCACTTGCGGCGGCCGCCCCGTCACCCACACCACGCAAGGTGATTGTCGATGCCGATATTGGCGTGGACGACACCATGGCCCTGCTTTTGGTGCATTTCGCCCCGGAAGTGGAAATCATTGGCATCACCACCGTCAACGGGAATGGCACGCTGGCCAACACCACGCGCAATGCCCTGTTCCTGGCGGAAAAATTCGGCATACAGGCCCCCGTGGCCAAAGGGGCCGGGATTTCGCTCGACAACCGCACCGATACGGCGCCAACCTTCATCCATGGCGATAATGCGATGGGCAACATCACGCTGCCCACCCATCTGACCCGGACGGTGGACGGGCGCCCCGCCTGGCAGATGATTGTGGACATGGTCCGTGCCCACCCGCACGAAGTCACGATCCTGGGACTGGGCAGGCTGACCAATCTTGCGCTGGCCCTGCGGCACGATCCCGCCATTGCGGGCCTGACAAGGGAGGTTATCGTGATGGGCGGCGGCTTTGGGCTGCATGGTGACCTGGGGAATGTCACGCCTGCGGCCGAAGCCAACTTCAGGGGCGACCCTCTGGCGGCCGACCTGGTGTGTGGGGCAGCATGGCCGATGACGATCGTGGGCGTGGATGTAACATTCCAGACCACCATGACCGATGCCTATCTGCAGCACATACGCGATCAGGGTGGCGCGGCCAGCGCGCTGATATGGGATGTGACACGTTTCTACATGGCGTTCCACAAGCAGCGGCTGGGGCTGGATGCCATGTATGTGAATGATGCCTCGGCCAGCGCCTATCTGCTCAGGCCGGAGTTGTTCAGGACACGCAGGGGAGCGGTCCGTGTTGTCTGTGGCGGCGTGGCGGATGGGGAATCAATCCAGAAACCCGCGGGCAAGAACTTCCCCCCCAATGCGTGGGACAACCGGCCCGAGCAGAGCATCTGCACCGATGTGGATTCAGACGGGGTGCGTGCCCTGTTTGCCCAGACGCTGCGTGGCCATTAAAAAACGCATTGGCAGACCGATAAACCACCCGCATGGGCATGACAGCCGTGGAACCGGTATGGAAATGCGCCCGTAAACCGATTTTCCCTATATTGCCACATCGTTACGATATGCGATGCTGATCCGGCCAGGGCCACTGGCGGCGGCTGGACGTATGCCAGAACCCGTCATTCCATGCGGGCAGGGAGAATAAAAGAAACATGACCGGCATTGATGGTGAACGTCTGTCCAAGACCGTCATGGTCGCAGCCTTCGGCTGCTTTGGCCTGATCGTGATGTTCAATAATATTACGGACTATGATTCCAATTACCAGTTCGTGCGTCATGTCCTCAGCATGGACACGACTTTCCCCCATAACCGGCTCATGTGGCGCGCCATGACCTCACCGGTCGTGTGGCAGGCGGGCTATGACCTGATTATTGCGTGCGAGGGCGCGACCGGCATCCTGTTCATACTGGCCGCCTGCGCCATGCTCCGCGCCTTGCGCAGCGACCCGGCCACGTTCCGTCACGCCACCCGCCTGGTCCCGTGGGGCACGATGATGGGGTTTCTGGTCTGGTTCTTCGGCTTTACCGTCGTGGGGGGTGAATGGTTTGCCATGTGGCAATCGCATTCATGGAACGGACAGCAGCCGGCCTTCCAGTTCATCAGCATGATGATGCTCATGTGCCTGTACGTTCGCAAGAAAGAAGACGGGCCGGGCTGACCGTCCTGATCCGGACGGGATCAGGGGGTTTTCCGGTCCAGGCACCCCACAACACTCCTGGCTTCATCCAGCAGGCGTTCAAGATCCAGGCCGGGAACCGTTCCATCCACCACAACAGGTTCCCCCCCCACCAGCACATGGCGGACACTGGCAGCGCCTGACACGACTGGCGCGATCAGCGGGTCATGCAGACCGGCATGACGGGGAGAATCAAGCCGATGGACGACCAGATCGGCAATCTGCCCGATGGCCACGCTGCCCAGTTCGGAATACCCCAGAACCGACGCCCCCGAAGACGTGGACCAGCGCATGACATCTTCAGCCGTGACCGCATCGGCACCGTGAACGGCACGATGGATCATCCACGCGCAGTGCATCTCGGCCCCCATGTCGCAGGCTTCGTTCGATGCGGCGCCATCAACGGCCAGCGACACACGCCCCCCCCGTGCATCCAGCGCGGCGGCCGGGGCAATGCCGGAACCCAAGCGGCAGTTGCTCTGGGGGCAGTGGGCCATGCCCGTGCCGGTTTCCACCATAAGTGCAATCTCGCTTTCATCCAGATGCACCAGATGGGCGAACCAGACATCCGGGCCAACCCAGTCGTGTTCGGCAACAAACTGCAGGGGCCGCATGCCGTAGGTTTCCAGGCAGAATTTCACATAGTTTGTCGTCTCGGACAGGTGTGAATGCAGGCGGATACCCATGCTGCGCACTGCCGATGCTGATTCGCGCAGTTCCGTCGGCGTCACACCCCATGTAGGCGTGTTGGGGGCAAAGGCCACCCGGCACCGGGATGTGGGGGAGGGGTCATGATAACGCCCCACCAGGTCCCCCACGCGCCTGAGCATGACATCCAGCGGTTCGGTGGGGGCGGGGATGATCTCATCAGTATCGAATTTTCTTGCCTGCGTTGTACCCCCACGCGCCAGGACGTAACGCAGGCCCAACTGCCGTGCCGTCTCGAACAGGACATCCGCCGGATTGTAGGCGTACAGGCCGGAAAACAGGTAATGATGGTCAGCAACAGTGGTGCAGCCTGACAGGAGGAGTTCCACCATGCCCACCCGGGCCGCCACGCTGAGCGCCCGTTCGTCTATCCGGCTCCAGTAGGTATTGGGTACCAGGCGCAGCCACGGCTCAAGCGGCTTGTTGATTGCAGCGGGAATGCCTTTCAGCATTGTCTGGAAAAGATGGTGGTGTGTGCTGACCAGCCCCGGGGTTACAACGCCACCTTTGGCATCCAGCGCAATTTCACCGGGCAGGGGGGACAGGTCCCCAATCTCCGCAATCCGTCCATTGCGGATGCGGATGCTGCCCTGCGCCCGCGCGGCAGCACCCCGCAGGCCCGTCAGGATACCGGCCGTATTGTAGATCAGAGTGTTCATGACGGCATGATCCGAAGCGCATCGACATAGGTTGTGGTAAACGCGGCCTGCCAGTCGGCACTTTCCGCCAGCAGCTTGTGTGCCACCATGAAGTCGCGCGTGGCCTTCCAGCGTTCGGCCGTCATGGTGCCAAGCCCCCGCACGGCCGTATCTGCGGAAAGCAGGGCACCCGCATCACGCAGGGCACTCAGGCCAAAGGCGAGATGTTCCGGTGTCATGCGGTTATTGGCCTGCTGGATCAGCGCATTGCCCATGGCGGGGTCATTCATGTAATCGCGCCAGCCCATGAGCGATGCCTTTACAAAACGCCCGACGGTATCACCCTGTTGCGCGATCTTCTGCCGTGTTGTCACGATGGGTGCGCCATAGGGCGGGTATCCCAGCCCGGCAAACTGGAAAAACCGTACCGGGACGCCGCGCTGCCGCGCATCCCAGATTTCAGAGGAGGCATAGGCCTGAACAGCGGCTGACGGATCTGCGAAAAAAGGCTGGAGATTGAATGTATAGCGGGCGGCCTGGGAATCATCAAAACCGTATTTTTCCTTCAGCCATGGCCAGAATGTCGCGTGCGAACTGCTGGCGATCAGGATGGGATGCCCACGCAGCTGTTCAGGTGACGTAATGCCATCATGCGTCATGAGACCCTGCTGGTCATGCTGGAACGTGCTGGCAACGGCAACCAGTGGAATACCGGACGCCACGGCCGACAGGACCTGAAAGTCATAGCCGGTAATGAAATCGGCCCGCCCGGCAAGCAGGAGCTGGGGCACGTTCATCTGCGGGCTTGCCGCCTCGATCTGAACGTCCAGTCCTTCGGATGCATAATAGCCCTTGGCCAGCGCTTCATAAAAACCACCGAATTCGGCCTGCGCGTACCACGACATGACAAACCTTATGGGGGTGGCCGCCCGCGCCCGGCGGATTGATGGCATGGAAAGCCCCGTTACGCCACCGGCAAGGCCCAGCAGGGCCGTCCTGCGGCTGATACCCTGTGTCATCGGCATGCTCTCTCCGTTATCGCCTGATATCAGTGTAGAACCAGGCATGGATGCGTAAGAAGCATATATTTTCGCGCCAAGCGCTGCCTTTTTGCGTGCGGTAGGCTAGCATGCGGCAGGTCATGCCAATGTCCGGCAGGGTGTGCGGGCCGGAAGAACCGGTATGAAGGAGTGTGTGGATGCTGCATGCAAGACTGCTTCGCTACCTTGATGCCATCGTGCAGCACGGGTCCATGCGCAGGGCAGGGGAGAAGCTGCATACGTCCTCTACCGCCATCAACCGGCAGGTGCTCGCACTTGAGGCCGAATTGGGAACACCGATCTTTCACCGCACGCCACGCAGGCTGGTCCTGACACCCGCGGGCGAGGTGCTGATGCGGCATGTGCGCCGCACGCTGAAAGATATGGAACAGACGCAAAGGCTTATTGATGACATAAAGGGATTGCGGCGTGGCGATGTCATGATCGGGATCATGAACGGGCCGGCCACGACCATCCTTCCCGCCGTCATCTCGGATCTGCGTGAAAACCGCAGCGACATCCGCCTGCATGTCCGGATCATTTCCCAAAATGACATCATCCGCGATGTCCTGGCCGGTGAAATCGATGTCGGTATCGGGTTTGACTTTCCGCCCAGTCCCGGCATTGATGTCTTTCATGCATGGGAATGCCCGCTTGGGGCTGTTGTCGCGCCCCAGCATGAACTGGCGCGCAGGAAATCGGTCACTTTCATGGACTGTATCCAGTATCCCATGATCATTGGTGACTGCGCCATGTCGATCCGGCCGCATCTGGACCTGCTGGCCGCACGCATCGGTACGAAACTTGATCCCGTTATCGAAACGAATTCGGTGGAAACAATGCGCCGGATCGTCTCGACCGGCCATGCCATGACATTTCTGACCGCGCTGGACATTGCCGCGGAAGTCAGGAGTGGCGATCTGATCTATGTTCCATTACGGAATATTGATATCCGGCGCCAGTCCCTTTCCATCATCACCCCGCATGCAGGGCGCAATACGCTGGCCCGTATTTTACTGGACCGTTTCCGGCATGTTATCGAGACCGTGCCGGGTGCCGGATAGGGAACGCAGGGGCAGATTGCAGGGGCTGGGGTAGGGGCAGGGGGGCGCTGCCGACTTTGCTGTTATCCGTGCCCCCATGGCCGGTAACGTCGCAATCGGGCAGCATCCATGGCTGACGGGATTTTCAATCCTTGATAATATTCCTGATCATTTTCCAGCTATCCTGCACCAGTTCCTGCGTCAGCATACTGGCATCCGTTTCATTTTTCTCCCGTATGGCCTGTACGATGAGTGCATTACTGTTCAGGCTTTTCTTGATGAAATCCGAACGTTTATTGTAACAGAAAAAACGGTACCGCAATGCCTGACGGTCCAGTGTTGTCAGGATTTTCTGCAATGTCGAATTCTGACAGTTCATGTGAATACTGGTCGTAAGACGGACATTGGCAACGAAGGCATCTTCCGTATTCCCGCGTCTGATGCCACGTTTCATATCATTCAGGCAGGCTTCCAGCTGGGCAATGATGGCACTGGTGGCGGTGCGGGCAACGCTGGCGGCGGCCAGCCCTTCCAGCGGTACACGGCAGGCGCATATTTCATCCAGCCGTTCTATTGACAGGAACGGGACAAAAACGCCACGCCGCGGTTTGCGTTCAAGCAGTCCTTCAGAACACAGCACATGCAGGGCCTCACGCACGGGTGCCCTGCTGATATTGAAACGGTTGCAGAATTCTTCCTCAATCAGCTGGGTGCCCGGTTCAAATTCAAGACAGATGATCGACTCTGCGATAATGTCTATCAGGCTCTCACCAATAAGACGTGGCAGAGCTTCGTTATCTTTCGGCAACACACCCATTCTCCCCGAACCCTACAGACCTATATGAAATGACAGGCGGGGACATAATGATGTGAAAAAAAACATACGTCGATATCGAACTGCTGAACCCTGACCCTTCCATCCATTTACATATGCCAGCAGTTCCGGGCATCTCAGGAACGATAATCGGTTGGCTGGTTATCAAGCAGGCGCAGTACGGCCTGCCAGGCCAGGCATTCCCAATCGGCCACCCCCTCTGGTGATGCAAGATCGCCGGTCAGTTCCATGACTTCATGGGCCGGCATGGCCAGTTCCGCCCCCCCTGACAGGGCGGCAATCTGAATGTCACATGCTTTTTCAAGTATATATATACGATTGAAGGCTTCGGCCGCATTACGGCCGACAACAAGCAGCCCGTGGTTGCGCAGGACAAGACCCTTGTTTTCACCCAGATCGGCAATCAGGCGCTGACGTTCGGCAACATCAAGCGCAAAGCCTTCGTAATCATGATAGCCAAGGCGATTATAAAACATCAAAGCCTGCTGGCTGATCGGTAACAGCCCCTGTTTCTGACATGATACGGCAGCACCGGCGCGCGTATGCGTATGCAGTACAAAGTTTATGTCAGGCCGTCCCGCATGTACGGCCGCATGAATATTGAAACCGGCCGGATTGACCTGAACATCCACTTCGCGATTTTCGGATAACGCGATACCCTCTTCATTTACCTCCACCAGGCTGGACGCACAGATTTCATGAAACAGCATGCCATACTGGTTGATCAGAAACCGGCCGGGCTTTCCGGGGATACGGGCACTGATATGGGTATAGATGATATCGGACATCCCGAAATAAGCCACCAGCCGATATAATGCGGCCAGTTCCTGCCGCACCATGCGTTCCTCTGGTGATATCTTTAACAGATTACACAACCCTGCTGCCATTCTATGGGTCTCCTCCCCTGTCTGTTTTGTATATTCCCCGATCCGGGCAATCATTACATATTATCAGGTGATAACAGTAAAAAGCGGTTATTTCAGGGATCAAGCCCTGCCATTGTTGAATACATGTTTACGAACAGCAGGGTGAAACCGAATTCCATTATAAATGATACATCGCATGCTCCGAGTCTGGAGCGGATTAACAGAAACAAAATCGATTGTCGACAATTTAATTTCCGCCGCTCAGAAAGCCGTTGATATACTTGCAACTCAGAAAGCCGTTGATATACTTGCAACCGCGGCGAAACCGGCACCCGGCAGATATGTGGGCGATCCGGAAGCCTGAACCGTGCTGCCATTCATGGCACGCGCGGCATGGGCATTGTTCTGTACCGTGTAAACACCACCAAGATAATGGTTATTGGCAATATTGACGAAATTCATCTGCACGGTAGGGGACTTGGCAAAACCCAGCTGCTGAAGGCGATAGCCCAGCGTCATGTCCGCCGTGACATAGGCAGGCATTTTTTCATCATCCATAAAGGTCGAATATTGTGAACTGGTATAATGGGCACTGACATTACCAAAGAAATGCCCGTCATCATAATCCAGGCTGGCCGAACCCATCCAGTGGGGCGACCGTACGGCTGTCTTGCCGGCGGTGGGAAGGTAGGCTCCGCTGGACGTAATCATGTTGCTATCCGTTGTCGCGTTCAGATATTCGCCAGACAGGAATGGACGCAGGTGGTGCCATGGCCGGAAACCAATCTCCACATCAACGCCGCGTGACGTCTGTCCACCGGCATTCATGTACTGGGTAACAAGAACATTGTTCTGTTCAAGCGTCGTGCTGATCTGCCTGTTGGTGAAATTATAGTTAAAGAACGTGACAGACCCGCTCAGAAGCCTGTCATGGTACCGATACCCGATTTCTTCAACAATGGAATATTCCGGCTTGAGGCTTGTGCCGCCTTGCTGGGTCTGGGCACCGGATGTCATGCTGAAAACATCAAAAAGCTGGGAAGAGGCCGGGGCAAGGAAGTTGGTGCCACCGTTGAGGAATATCATATGGTTTTCGTTAAACGTGTACCGGGCGGCCAGGGTTGGCAGGGGTACGGCATAATGAACATTCCGGTTATATTCTGCCCCGGCAACCAGGGTTGTTGGCGTCGCCCCGCTAATGCCGTTATAGCCGCGTTCCGTATACATGACTTCCTTGAAGCCACCGTCAATTTCAAGCCTGTCATGGAAGAAATGAGCCCGGTCACCGATATAATGCCCATTGACCTGCCCAAGCGTAAGTGTCTGGGATGATTTATAAGGTGTTCCGTTCGGCAGATTGATGATGCCGGAACTCCCCCACAGACTGACCGGCATGCCATTGCTTTTGATATTTTCCATCAACCCGACGGTGGAGGCATTCTGGTATTCATACCAGTAGCCCAATGTCAGCGTATGATGCTTCAGTTTGTAATTGAAGGCCAGGTTCGCGCCACTTCGGAACTGGTCATATATTGTCGGCGTAAAGACTTCGGTGGAATTCGCATTCGCCCCTGTTCCATTTGAAAGCGGCAGCGAAATGAACGGAACCTTTTCCGCGCCCGAATAAAGGCCCGTTTCGGTCACGTTGGCACCACCGGGACCGGCACCATGGCCATGAAAGAAATACGGGGTAAAGACAATTTCTGCCGCGGGGGTAAGCTTGATATGGTTGGGTGCACTGACAGCAACGTTATCAAACGCGCTCATATGCATACCCCAGAATGTGTTGGTGCCCGGGGTAAAGGTTGAGGCGTATGTCCACTTCGTGCCTGCCTGATTCCACTGCGACATGGTCGGCCAGCGATCAAGAATGAACTCCTGATGATTCCAGGCTACGGAAAGGGATGAACTGCTGCCGTTCTTGAAATCCTTCACCATCTTGAAGTCGATATGGCGCCTCTGGCTATAGCCCGGCCCGTGCCATGCATCAGCAAAGGTATGGGAGAAAGAGAAAAAGGCCCGCACGCCGGAACGGCCGATATCGCCTGAATCAAGGCGGATGAATTCGTTGTTGTAATTATAGGATCCGTAACCAAGATTGATATAACCACCCGCCTTGTGCGCGGGTTCCCTGAATGTCATGTCAACCACGCCAGCCGCCGCGCCAAATGTGGGAACATCAAAATCGACAGAGCCTGGCGTCAGGGCAATCGAGGAGAGATTGGCGCTATCCACGATTTCATTCGGATAGACCGCGCCGTTATTGAATGGCATACCATTGAACATCCAGCCAATTTCGCTGATATCAAGGCCGCGCACCGTCATGTGTCCGACAGACAGGCCGAAGGGGTCCCCCTTGGTCACGTTGGCACCGGGCTGCAACTGCAGCAACTGTTCCGGATTGGCGGAAGGGACCTGCTTTGCAATGTAGTCCTGCGTTACAACCTGTCGGGCCTTGGGGTCGGTGACATTGACCATAAGCCCGCCGCCCACGGCCTGACGGTTCACCCCGTTGGGCAGCACATGGCCCAGAACCTTGAGAATTTCCACCTTTGAAGGGGGAGGGGAGGCCGTACCGGACTTCTGCGGCGCTGAAGCCTGCTGCGTGGCAGGGTGATTTCCGTGTGCAACCGTTGACTGCGCCAGGGCAGAATAAGAAAGAATTGTCGAGGCAGCAAGAAAACCTGTGAATGTATAAGTTTTCATCAGTCATTTCCTTATCTATGGGGGAAAGTTCCAGACGTTCCTACTGTCTTGTTTTCAATCATAACGGTATCGAAATTAATTAAAGGCGGGTCCACGGTCGTGGCCTTCTTTAAAAAGGCCGCTCTCCCTTAACCGTGACCCGATACATCAGCCGCCGGTAAGCCTTTTTGTCATAGTCAGTTGCCCGATGCAGCATGAGACGATTGTCCCATATGACCAGATCCCCCGGCTGCCATTCGTGTGAATAGACGGGTCCGTTAATAGTGGTACGCGCCATGAGATCTTCAATCAGTTTCTGGCCTTCCTCGGGGTCCATACCAACCGGCAGGGAGGTATTAAGCCCCAGATACAATGCTTTTCTGGCTGTATCGGGATGGGTACGCACCAGGGGATGGATCACATCGGGCATTCTCTGCAGTTCCTCAGCCGAGAGAGGGGCGGCGTTCCTGCGTGTGGCATGCAGCATTTCATAACTATGCCTTACCCTGATATGATCAAATTCGTCCTGCTGCGCAGGCGGAAGACGGTCATAGGCAACCTGAGTGCTGGCAAACTCCGTATTTGCCCCGACGGGTGGGGTCTCGATTGCGTACAGGAACGTGAATGCCGTGGGGTTTTCCAGAAAGCTGAGATCGGTATGCCATGCAAATCCGTCATTAGGATTGCCCAGCGGCTTTCCATCTTCAACAATATTGGAAATAACATAGACATCCGGTACATCGGGATGCTGGAAATCCCCGCGGACCGTGTATTCAACAAGACCAAACTTCCGGCCCACTTCCAGCAGTTCCGCTGCTGACAGTGACTGTTCCCTTATGACCAGAACGCCGCGCTCATTCAGGGCTTTTTTCAGTTCAGCGCGTTCGCTGTCTGAAAGGGTACGCATGTCTATATTGTCGACAGTCGACCCAAACGAAGGGAGCAAATCTCGTATATTCATGGAATCTCGCCCGACTTGTTCGTATCAAGACAGCCGAAACACCTACTTTCTGTCAATAAGTATTTTAACAAGGACAAAAGTTGAGCTGGGCACTTATTTCTCCATACACACACATAGTAAAAACTGTCAGTAAATATGGTTTTCATTCCGGAACGAAAGATACTCATTTCATTGTATTTTTATGAAAGCATGCATTCGTGGTCATGAGGGCCGGGCAGATTCCAATGCCGGAACTTCCATCATATCATATGTGTCAGGCGGCAAAAAAAATAACATCCAAACAATTGTCGGGACGGGAATCAAACGTGCATGGCCAGATTTTGTCACCACAGGTGATTCGTTACTGACCCGGATCAATATCCACGATGCCTGTCATATACGTCCAGCAGGGGATGCCCTTTACAGAACAGGTCAATGTTCTCGATAAATTTCCTGATGAACCTGTGCTGCGTATCCCGTCCGTTTGCCGCGACATGGGGCGTCAGCAGCACGTCCTCCCGGCCATACAGGGGGGAGCCGGCGGGCAGGGGTTCGGGGTCCGTTACATCCAGGGTGGCGTGGCCGATGCGCCCGCTCCGCAGTCCCGCCAGCAATGCTGCATGATCCATGACCCCGCCCCGTGAAACGTTGATGATATGCAGCCCGGACCTGGCATGGGCCAGCATGTCCGCATCCATCATATGGCGGGTGCGGGACGTCAGGGGCAAGGACAGCAGCAGGTGATCCGACCGCGCCAGGATGTCCCGCACATCGGCTACGGCCCGCACACCCGATGGGGGTGGTTCAATCCATGCCGACTGTCGACAGGCCAGAATCTGCATGTCAAACACCCTGGCCCGCCGGGCAACCTGATGTCCAACCGCTCCGAAGCCGATGATGCCAAGAACCCTGCCTGCCGCGGAACCAATATCATGCCGCATCCAGGCCGCTCGACTTCTGAGCGTGATCTGGTCCAGATGTTTTTCGACACGCAGGATGGCCAGCATCACATATTCCGCAATGTCAGCTGCGCTGACCCCGCGCGCCAGCGCGACAGGCGGCCCGTCGAGAAGCCATTCCGGATAGAAATCCACCCCAGCGGATGAAAGCTGGATCCACCGCAGTTTTCCAGGCCAGGAAGAAGGGGGGCGTGACGGTGCGTCCTGCCAGCCTTCTATCGGCCCGGTGACGAGAATATCGGTCTCCTCGGGGATTTGCCACGGCTTTCCGGGGTTTCCATCCACAACCCGGATGCCGGGATATGGCAGGTTGGCACAGACAGCCTGGAGTGCTGGCCCCAGGTGATTGCAGATAACCAACCGTTCAGGGCGTAGGGTCATGGCAGGCGCGACAGACATTCAAGGATGCGGGCATATATGGTTTCATGGTCGCAGTCACGCAACCACAGGCAGTTGGGCGCCTTCCCGAGTACATGCCACCAGTCCACGACCGTCATGCCCAGCGTGAGGGGGGAGCTGGTTTCAATCCCGACATGACAGGCGCGGCCTGAAAACAGCTCCGGCCACAGAATCCATGCCATGGCCAGTACATCATGCAGGGGCCGTGTCCGGGTGCCATACTTGGCGTTGCCGTGCCGTTCAAAGAACCGGATCATTCCCGCACAGGCATCACCGGTCCGGGTGCCCAGTGCGGCACAGCAATCCGCCCATCCCCCGGGCATCAGCGCCCTGTTGGAACAGTCAATCGGCAGCACCGTCAGCCTGACGCCGGAACGGAAGACGATGGATGCCGCTTCCGGGTCCACTACAATGTTGAACTCCGCGCTGGGGGTGACATTGCCGCCCTCAAAAAAACCACCGCCCATCATCACCATGCCAGCCAGACGGGCAACGATATCGGGCGCGCGCCGGAATGCCTGTGCGATATTCGTCAAAGGTCCAAGCGCCAGCAGGGTGATGGTGCCTGGAGGATGCTGGCGGATTGTGGAAATGATCCACTCGGGTCCATACCCCCCACACGGGGGCACCTCCGGATCGGCCCAGTCATAGCCATCAATGCCGGTCTTGCCGTGAATGTCATGCGCGTGACGGGCCGGGCGGAAAAGGGGCAGGTCCGCCCCTGTCCTGACCTCGACTTCCGCGCGCCCCGCCAGTTCGACAATACGCCGGGCATTTTCGGCCGCCATGCGGGCCGGAATGTTGCCGGCAACGGCCGTAAGCCCCAGAACCGTTACATTGGAAGATGCCAGTGCCAGAAGAATGGCGAACGCGTCATCATGTCCGGGGTCCGTGTCAATTATCAAGGAACAGGGCATTAATACCGGTTGAATTTGATTCATGGCGATGTCATTCTTTCGAAATAATCTTTTTATCGTTACCAATAATCATCGGTTGAGGGTAATTGTGCAACAGAAAACACACCCGCAGGAAATACCCGTCATAGATGTTGGCCCCCTGCGCGACCATACGCCGTCCGACACCCGTGCCGCAGCCGTTTCACAACTGGGTCAAACACTGGAAACGGTTGGTTTTGCTTATCTTTCCGGCCATGGCATTCCTGCCGAACTGGTGGACGGACTGCGCGAGACGGCCATCCGGTTCCATGACCTGCCTGAAATTACAAAGAACGGGATCCGGATAAACACGGCCCATCGTGGTTTCATTCCGTACAGCAGCTCGACACTTAAAACGTCGACAGTCGACAATGTGTCCAAGCCCAATCTGAGCGATTCGCTCATGATCATGCATGAACTCAGCGAAATGGAACTGCGGGAGCGTGCCGGACAACCGTTACAGGGCCGGAACCAGTGGCCGGCGGACGTGCCGGAACTCAGGGAAATGGCCCTGCGCTACATGACAGAACTGTCCCGCCTGGGCCGGGACATCACGATCGCGCTGGCAGAAGCGCTGGGGCTGCTGCCCACATGGTTCCTGCCGCATTTCGACTGCCCCACCCTTTTCCTGCGTCTGCTGCATTACCCGGAACAGGAACGGGACAGCCAGCACGGCATCGGTGCCGCGCCCCATACCGATTATGGTTTCATCACCATCCTGGCCCAGGACGATAGCGGAGGACTGGAAGTGCGCAGCAAGGATGGCACATGGATTGCCGCACCGCCCATTCCCGATACATTCGTCATGAATGTGGGTGACATCCTTTCCCGCTGGTCCAACGGCCGGTTTGCATCCACCCCGCACCGGGTCATCAACCGTTCGGGGAGGCGCCGTTTCTCACAGCCATTCTTCTTTGATCCGTCGATGCAGAGCGTCATCGAATGCCCTTCGTCCCTGCTGCATGCAGGCGATACGCCGCTTCATCCCCCTGTCTGCTGGGGGGATTACCTCATGGAGCGGCTGAACCGGAACTATACCTACCGTCAGGCTGACGGGAAATGAGCGGTCTGTCGCGCCGTCACCTGATTGCTGGCGGGGCCGTGGGCCTGACGGGCGCACTGGTGGGAAGGGCCACCCGGGCGGCTCCGCCACCGCTTGTTGTCACAACCTATGGTGGCAGCTGGGAAACGTTCTGGCGTGACGACCTGATGCCGCGTTTTATTGCCCGCACCGGCGCGGATGTAAAACTGGATGTAGGATTTGGCCGGACATTCAGTGCGACATTACGGGCGTCCGGCCCCGGACATTCGGACTACTCCATCCTGATGATGAATGACGTCTTTGTGGAACCCCTGCTGCGCGCGGGCCAGTTTGAAAAACTGGATTTCTCGCGCCTGCCGCATGCCCGGCAACTTTATCCCACGGCATTGATCGAGAACGGATGGGCCGTCATTGGCATGATCTCACCCATTGGCATCGGCTACCGCACGGACCTTGTGAAAAACCCGCCCACATGCTGGCGTGACCTGTGGACCAACCCGGAATTCAGGGGACGGATCGGCCTGTACAATGTACAGAACAGTGTTGGAAAAGCCATGTTATGCTTGGCCGGACAGATGTTCGGCAGCGGGCCGACCGACATGGACGCGGCATTCGCCGCCCTGGGGCGGCTTGGCCCCGTGCTGCAGACCGACTTCAACATGTCCACCATGATGGGCACGGGCGAGATTGTCGTCTCTCCGTTCGATTTTGGTGAAATCGCGCGCCTGCGCCGGCAGGGGCTGCCGGTCGCGTGCATCATGCCACGCGAAGGCATGCTGATGTGGGACCAGACCTTTACCATCTGTGTCAACGCCGGCGCACGGGACATGGCGTACCGCTATCTTGATTTCATACTGGAACCCGAGACACAGCTTATGCTGGCCCAGAAGTTCTTTGTCTCCCCCGTCAACAGCACGGTCGTCATCCCGCCGGACCTTGCTGACGCCGTGCCCGTTACCGGCGACAGGATGAAAGAGATCCTGCCCATGGACTGGCACTGGATCAACCAGAACGCCGTCGAGCTTGATAAGCGCTGGTCCCGCACTTTCGGATAATGCCCTGCACGCGCACATATTTGGGAAAGAGGTTGAATGACCACCGTTGCAATTGAAAATCTGACGCGCCACTTCGGCAGGACACGTGCGCTTGATGATATTTCCCTATCGATAGATGACGGGCATTTCGTATCCTTTCTGGGTCCTTCGGGATGTGGCAAATCAACCACCCTGCGCGTGCTGGCGGGTTTCGATGCCTGCGACAGGGGGCGCATCCTTTTTGACGGGCAGGATGTCGCGGCACTGCCGCCAGAACAGCGTGACATCGGCATGGTTTTCCAGTCCTATGCCCTGTTTCCCCACATGACGGTGGGGCAGAATGTCGCCTTTGGCCTGGAGATGCGCAGGCTGCCGCGCGATGCCATCCGCCAGCGGGTACGCGCCGTGCTGGATCTTGTGCATCTGGCAGACCATTCAGACCGCCATCCCCGCCAGTTGAGCGGCGGCCAGCAGCAGCGTGTAGCCCTGGCCCGCGCGCTGGTGATCGAACCGCGGATACTGCTGCTGGATGAACCGCTGGCCAACCTGGATGCGATCCTGCGCGAGGAGATGCGGGTGTTCATACGGGAACTGCAGCAACGCATCGGTATAACAACCATTTATGTCACCCATGACCAGGCCGAAGCCATGGCGATGTCGGACATGATCGTGGTGATGTTTGGTGGCCGCGTGGCGCAGGTTGCCCCGCCGCGTGACCTGTATGAATGCCCCGGTAGCCTTCAGGTCGCCAGTTTTGTCGGGCAGGCAAATTATCTTGTCGGCCATGTTGCGCATGATAATGGCCGACTGGCTGTCGTGACGCCCCTGGGCACCCGCCCGCTTGACGGACGCAGCGCGATCACGGCGCCCGCCCCGGCCAGGAATATCCTGATCCGCCCGGAATCCATATGCATTACGCCACCGGCGGCATCCGACGCGGTGCCAGCAACCGTCATTTCAGTCCAGTACGGTGGGAACCTGACAAATTACGTACTGGCGCTGGCAGACGGGCAGCAGCTCCATGTCCAGACCGCCACGCCCCCATCCCATGCGGGCGGTGACAGGGTAGGGGTGCGATTGGCCGATGCCCCCCTGTGGGTTATCCCGGATTGCAGGCCATGAGGAAATATCTGCTGATCCTGCCGGCCGTTGTGGTCCTGCTGGTTTTCCTGGTCATTCCGTATATCGACATCATCTTCATCAGCCTGCACCCTGCCGCTGATGACAGGCCCTATGGCAGCGGATTTACACTGCGGAACTATGTCCAGGTCCTGACGGACGGCTATCTTGTCCACCAGACCGCCATGACACTATGGATCGGGCTGGTTACGACCTGCGCGACACTGGTGCTGGGCTTTCCCGTTGCCTGGTTCATGGCGCATTCTTCCGCCCGGGCCAGAGCCATCCAGCAGGGCATTGTGCTGATGCCCCTGCTGGTTGGTATCGTGGTCCGTTCCTATGGCTGGACCGTCATTCTGGGCAATAACGGCATCCTGAACCGTCTGGCGCGCGATATCGGGCTGACCCGCTCGGTGCTGCCACTCATGTATAACAGCCTGGGCATCGTAATCGCGCTGACCCATGTTTTCCTGCCCTTCATGATCCTGCCGATTTTTGGCACGATCCGAAGTCTTGATCCCGCGCTTTTCCTGGCGGGCCGCAGTCTGGGGGCATCGCCCGCCATAACGATGCGGCGGATCATCCTGCCGCTGACAATGCCCGGCATCCAGTCCGGCTGTGTCCTTGTTTTCATCCTGTCCGTCAGTGCTTATGTAACGCCCATGCTGATTGGCGGCATGCGGGTCAAGACCATGCCCATGACTGTGGTCAATACCCTGATCGATGCGTTCCAGTGGCCTTTCGGTGCCGCGCAGGCGCTTGTGCTCAGTGCCATTGGCGCCCTGATCGTGCTGGTGTTTTTCCGTCTGACCCCCCTGCGCTGGAGCCGTTGATGAATATGCCGCGATTGCTGCCGGTCCTGTGCTGCGCCGTCTATTTTTTTCTTCTGGCACCCATACTTGTTGTCGTGCTTGCCTCGTTCAATGCTGGCGCGTTCCTGACATTTCCGCCACAGGGACTGTCGCTGCGATGGTACCGGACATTCTTCCATAATGCCGTATTCCTGCGGGCCTTTATCGAATCAATGGAAATAGCGGTTGCGGCCACCTCCATTTCCGCCGTTATCGGCACGATGGCCGCGCTGTTTAGCATGCGCACCACACCGGCCCTTGCCAATATTGTCCGACTGGGCATGACCCTGCCACTGGTCCTGCCTGAAGTCCTGACGGCAATCGGCCTGCTGTTCTTCTTTTATGCGATGGGCATCGGGGTGCATTATTCCGTGGCGCTGCTGGTGGGCCATGTACTGCTGACATTGCCCTTCATCTATATCAACGTCTCCACGTCATTAAGGAGCTTCGACCCCTCATGGGAACTGGCGGCACGGAGTCTGGGGGCCTCACCCTTCGTCACGTTCTATCGTGTCACCATGCCGCTGATGAAATCCGGCCTGACAAGTGGCTGCCTGTTCGGGTTCATTGTTTCCTTCGATGCGTTTTCAACATCTTTCCTGCTCAAGGATGTCGGGACAGCCACGCTTCCCATACAGCTGTTCGATTATCTGAGACTGAATTTCACCCCCGAGGCCGCAGCGGTCTCGACATTCAGCATCATCGTTACGTTCCTGATCGTCATCATGACAAAAACAATATTTGGAAACCGCTTCACCAAATAACCCGTATCCGGACACTGAACAGTATTGGAACACGTATTCCCTCCACCATATCAACGGGAGAATGGACATGACCGCACAGCATGACTTTCCACTTGTCAATTTACATGAGTTTGAAACCACTTCCAGCACCGGACGGCTGGAATATGGCAGCAGGGTTGACACGATATGCAGGCGATCGGGATTCCTGGCCATCACCGGACATGGCGTTCCGGCAGACCTGATTGAAACCATGTGGGACGAGACCAGAAAATTCTTTGACCTGCCCCTGGAGCAGAAGCTGAAGGCCTGCCCCCGGCAGCCGGGCGACCCCTATGGTTATTTTACAGTCAAAAGCGAGGCACTGGCACGATCCCGCGCCGGCATGGATCGCGGCCCCCTGCTGCCAGACCTGAAGGAAAGCTTCAGCTGCGGCCCGATCCATCCCCTGACCGGGCGTGAAGGCGCGGATGAACTGGCGTTCTGCTACGCCCCCACGCCATGGTCCGCCGTCTCTCCTGCTTTTCATGCCACGTGGATCGCCTATTACGACGCGATGGAGAAGCTGGCGGAACGGATCATGCGCCTGTTTGCCTGCGCGCTGGGCCTGCCTGAAGCCTATTTCAACCCCTATTTCAGGGCACCGATCAGTTCCCTGCGTGGCCTGAACTATCCGGAACAGGACACCGCGCCACAGCCGGGACAGATACGGGCAGGGGCCCATTCCGATTACGGTACGCTCACGCTACTCCTTCCGCAACAGGGTTCTGGCGGGCTGGAAATTCTGGGGCCGGATGGGCAATGGCAGGCCGTACCCGCCATACCGGATGCATTTGTCATCAATATCGGGGATCTGATGGCATTATGGACAAATAACCGCTGGGTTTCCACGGTGCACCGTGTCGTCAACCCGCCCTCCAGCCGCAAGGGGCAGGACCGGCGCCAGTCACTGGCCTTTTTCCAGCAGCCGGACTGGGACAGTATGATCGAAGCGCTGCCCAACTGCGTTTCCACCGGGCATCCGCCTGTCTTCTCGCCTGTCAGGTCCGGCACCTATCTTATGAACAAATTCCGTTCAACACAGTAAAACCCGCTTTTTCGGATCTGGTCCCGGCCCCATGGATCACGACAGCGCCGTCCGCCGGGCCGCGCCTGCATCGGACCGGAAAATCCCGGCACGAACGTATCCATCAATGTCTTGAAGGAAACACAATAATGCGGCACCCCTGATGACTGTAACCAGGCGAGGAGCCTTCCCATGTCTCGACCACCGTTTCCGCCATTCGATATTGAAAGCGCAACCCGCAAGGTCCGCCTTGCCGAAGATGCCTGGAACAGCCAGGACCCGGAACAGGTGGCACTGGCCTATACAGTGGACAGCCAGTGGCGCAACCGGACGGAATTCATCCATGGCCGTGACGAGATCGTGGCCTTCCTGACGCGCAAGTGGCACGCGGAACATGAATACCGCCTGATCAAGGAACTCTGGGGCTTCCGCAACAATCGCATGGCCGTCCGCTTTGCCTATGAATGGCATGACGATACGGGACGGTGGTTCCGGTCCTATGGCAACGAAATGTGGGAATTCGATGCCACAGGGCTGATGCGCGCACGGTTCGCATCAATCAATGACCAGCCCATCACACCGCAGGACCGGCTGTTTCACTGGCCTGAGGGCGCACGTCCGCATGGCCACCCCGGACTTTCCGACCTGGAGGATGCCATGCGTCTCCAGCGCCGGGCCGATACCGCCCGGCCGGAGTACAATCCGCGCTGAGCGGCCGGGACCAGCCCTTCCCGATGGGCTGTCCCGTTCCTCATGCCCTGACCATATGGTCATCCTTGCTGTCGGCAACCACCTCCACATACTTCCTGAATGTTCGCAGATCGCCCCTGAACACCTTCTTCAGCGCGGTCATGTCCATATTGTCCAGCTGGTACCATCCCGGATACAGCCCGCGCTCTTCCTCGATTTCCCTTATCAGGTTCCGGGCAAGGACAGGAACGTCGCTGGCGGTCGGTGCATTGACCTGAATGACCGTGCAGCGTGACCTGAGCGGTGCCGTCAGCCTGTCCACATCATTTGCCGTCAGCACCCAGGAAAGCCAGGAAAGGTCGGCAGTAAGGTTCAGCCAGAAATCCTTGAAGGTTTCAGCCTCCTTCCTGTCCAGCACCATCAGCAGGGCATCCTGGAAACATCCATAATCCCGATGACGCGGCGCCTTGTCGATTTCATCCAGGATGAACGCCATGTTCGGACATTTTGTCCTTGCCATCTCCTCCAGGACCTCCGAAGGACCGGATTCCGAAAAGCCCTTATGGTTTCCGGTCAGATAGAATGAGTCCGGCATGGAGGATACATTCCGCGTGGATGTCGGGATATCCATGCATCTGAAAAACTCCCGCGCAAGCGTGGACTTGCCGGTACCCGAAGGGCCAACCAGCAGGATGGGCCGGGGACGGATGAACTTTCCAAACCTGGCCCGCGTATCATAGGTCCTGCGCATTTCCCGGATGGCATGACGGGCATGGGGAAATTTCCGTTCCAGCGCGCTGGTATCGACGACCGCTGGAATCTTCAGGGGCAGGGGAGCACACAGATTCTCCAGACTGGAGGGGGCACCGGAATTGCGCGCATGCCTTTTCAGCTTGGCATCGGGAATGCCATCCCTGAATACGACAACTTCATGGGCAAAAACAGTATCTTTCCTGTTCACGTCCGGTCCTGCATTCCCCGTTGCGATATCCGTCCCGTCATCACCCGTAACCGGATTGTCACACACACCCCCAGTGCCAGAGAGCATGTCGTCATCACCACCCTCTTCACCTGCACCGAACGGCGCCGGCAGATCGTCGTCATCAGTCAGCATGATCATCTCCGCATTCATATGTCCGTCGGAATCGCCCTTTTTTCCGGATATGACATCGATGACGAGGGACATGGATTGACGGTCAAGCAATTCCCTGCCGTCCCTGTCCTGCATGATTTCCTCCGCAGACTGGTAGAAGGGGGAAAATTTCCGTCTGACTGACGTTTCCCGTTTACGTTCATCCGAACCCGACAGGAACCTGCTTATATTGTCATACAGTTCTTTCGCTTTATTGATACATAATGACCGGGTGCCGTCATCCATGAACCTGTCGTACAGGATATTTGAATAATCATCATAACTGCCGCCATTGATCGATATTAGCCGTGCTGTCACATCGCACATTACCATGGAGAAGGCTGCGGGCGGGATATCCTCTTCCTGAATTACAATATACTGGAAAATATCAGGAGAGTTGATATACAGCATCTCCTGCACCGTTTTTTTGATGATATTTTTATATGTAAAATTGGAATCCCCCGCAATCACACTGGATGTACCAAGCGCAATATCCTCAAATTCCTTGATCTTCCTGAAGAATGCCCGGATAAACGATAGATATTGCTGCTTTCTTGCATAGTCCGGCAATCCGTCAACAGGCATGCGCCCGCCAGTAATGAATGACATATAGACATCCTGCGCACGCCCATGATCCCGGCCATAGCAGGTATAGAATACCAGCATGCAAATCTTTTCATAAACGTGGTGCCTGACAGCCTGCAGGTATTCGTCGGATCCGATCTTTTTCTTTTCAGGGACGGAGATGCTACGGAACATGGCAAGGGCAAAGCGTTCCATCAACATGACCCAGTCCATGTAATTGACCTTATATGGATCCGGACGCGACACGAGGGACACGGTCAGTCGCATGTCATCAAGGCATGAAAGCCTGTCTTCCGTGGCCCGTCCCGTATTATAATCAAGCAGGGCCGCCATGATATGGCACAGGATGCTGTTGTTCTTCTCATATAGGCACAGATATGGCGTCTCGTTGCCATCCTGGAACCAGTCATTGTTCCAGAGCAGGTACATGGCAGCATCCGCTTCATGCCAGACCCGGCTTTCATTCAGTTTTCTGAGAGCCTGAATCAGAAAGCGGTTTGATTGATTTTTCGCAGAACTCTGCGGATATGGGCAATCATCAACCACGC
>ERZ746981.274-NODE-274-length-28351-cov-11.326943_pt1 | contig 28351 bp, 18 predicted proteins | sample MGYA00374948_ERZ746981 | MGnify/ENA primary metagenome ERZ746981 (study PRJEB28757, sample SAMN06711160) | food metagenome | host: microorganism | place: China:Harbin | collected 2017-01-30 | study: EMG produced TPA metagenomics assembly of the Analysis of...
GTCATCATCAACACAACACACTTTCCTTTTTCAATAATCTTATTATCAGTAATTAAAACTTGAATCTCGGATAATTAATTGAAACCTATTAAGAACGTATTGTGATTTCTTATAATATTTTTGTGATGAAACCCTTCTGGTATACTGAGAATCCTTGTATTCTTCAAGTTTCTAAGGGAATCAACATCATACTCAACTGTAGGTGAAATTAAATTTATTGCATCAGTGATATCGCTGGAAACATAGTTCTACTACCATTGTACAATTATCTCCAACTTTATTTAGGTCTTTTTAATCAATGATTTGTGATACAGTTGTGATAAAGTAGTTCTTTCTAATATAAATATTTTCTCAACCTTGGGGAGGAAGGAATGTATTTCTGTTTCGTCTACTATATTTACAGTATTGTTTTACCACATTTATTAAGTAGAATAAGTCAAATTTTAACCAATATACTTAAAAAAGTACGCTTTTTAATTACTAGTTACTAGAGGACTGACCAGAGATGAGTGGACACAAGGCCCAGATATGCCTGAATGTAGCGTAAACGAGCATACCTTTTTTTTTGAAAAATACATTTACCGATTAATGCTAAGTCATTCCAAATTCCGCGCGTATTTCTACAGAGCATTTCTATTACTCCTATTTCGTTATTTGTACTTTCTTCCTCCCTTCGCTTTAATCATATATTTTCCGATACTATACAAACTATAATCAATTCAAATACCCCTTACAATTTGGAGCACCACATAGACAAGGTATACGCTCTTCTGGATTCGTCTCCTTCTCAAACTTGTAGTCATAAGTTAATTCCTCGTTGGCCGCAATATCCCTCAATGCATAAATAACAATTCTCTTCTTTCCATCGACCTTGATGATCTTGGCAGTGCAAGAGGGATCGCAACAGTGGTTTATAAATCTCGCAATTCCGCCCTTTTTCGACGCGTCGATCACTGTATTATCATCCACCCGGAATAAGTATGACGATCCTATACCAGACTTGAGGTATCTTTTCTCTCTGACTTCTGCAACTTTCTGCCTGATTCTTTCTCCAACATACTCTATAATCATTTCCTTGGCAGCAATCGGCTCCAATGCGTACAATCCCCAATTGTGAATTGCAGATCGAGCAAACTGCACTGGTTTCTGTCTTTTCAATAACTGGTTAAGCTCAAGAAGATCTGATTCTGATCCGAGCATCTGCTTCTGCATAGAAACATCTGCCGCAAACCGTCTGCTTGCTGCTCTGTTCACTCTGGAACTGAATACAGCATTTGCTTGAGTTGCAGAATCGTTATTATCCTCTTCCTGGATCGTCGTAAGTGGTTTTTTGATTCTTCTTCGGTAGGGAAGATAGTCAATCTTGAGCTTGTCAGGCATCTTGCGATATCCAGATGTTCTAAATGAGCCCGTTGAGCTTTTGAGCTCCTTGTTGGATCGAATCTCCCGTATAAACCCTTTCAATGCATCATCTTCTCCAGCCTCAGCAACTTTGAGAAGTCTAGCTTCCCGCTGTTCGTCCTGCTTTTGCTTCCAAGCAAAATATCTGATGTCTTCATGGCCATTATTAATACTGCCATCAATCGACAGCATTGCTTCTTTGCAAAACTTGAGGTCTTCCGAATCTTTGATCACTTCCTGGAGCCAATCAAGATTAGGCACCTGTGAGATGAATTTATCCTCGCAGGCAGCTTGTGGTGAATCGACAGTCGGTAAAAAGTTTGAATCGATGCTGATAGGCTTTGTGATCTTACTCTCTTGCTCTTCTGTTTCTGGAGTCGTCGGCTGCGATGAAAGTATGGCCTTCGACTCTTCTTCCTCGGAAGATAACGTTTTAACACCTGGCGATTCGGTTCTGGCAAGTTTTCTGGCCTTCTTCTTAGAATCTGAAACTGTAGCTTTCCTCTTCTCCGAAGAAGGTTCACTCTTATTGAGCTCAACACGATCAATCTCTTCCTCTGCTTCGACCTCTGCCTCATCCTCATCTTCTTCCTCTTCCCCACCTTCTTCATTTTCCACTTCACTCTCGGTATTCTCCCCGTCTGATTCATTGAGAACATGTGACATTGGCAGCACGTTTCGTCTATTTTTGACGGTTGACTGGTGCTTTCTTCTGATCTCGGACCTGCCCCCACGTCTTGAGGAAATTAACGATGATATATCAACAACCTGGTGGTTAACACCAACAGGTGCAAGTCCGATTGGCAAGCTCTGAACTTCATTCTTTTCAATCTTCTCGTGCTCTTTTAGTTTGGCACGCTGCTCCTCTATCTCATGCCTCTTCTTTTCTTCCATTTTCTTACGATAATCCTCGATTTTCGACGTGTACTTCGGTGAATCCATGATTTTCATCATAGCCGGACCAATCACCTTTTCACGTAAATCCTTGAGAAGATACCCCTTAAGCTCATTCAATATTAAAGTCTTTGCCTGGCCAACTGGGCTGAGCCTATCACCAATTCTAGTCCTTGACATCATCCTGTCTGGAACATAAAATGTCATAAACATCCGATAATGAAAAATGGGGCGGCCATCCTCTTTATCAAAGCATATTTGTGCATCCTTCAAGTTATTGAACACAATATAGAACCCAGTCCTATGCGTTAAAACGCGTGCACAGTTGTACCTCAACAATAATTTCCTTATGGTGGCAGAACTGACATTTCGCGTGTCCACATACCGATCTGACACCCAGATGAATGGTCTGTCATCTATATACTTGCCGTATGTAGGGGGGAGTCTGGCCTCAGAAAGCGGAACAATGTGACGATCGTGATCTGATAGCCTTGGAAGTTCACTCGCTAATCTTTCCGCAGTTTCCTTCTTTAGACTCGAAGCATCATCTTTTGGCACGTTTGAAGTCACAGATGATGATCTGCTCTCGATCTTTCTCTTCAACATTCTCTCCTCCTTTTTCTTTTGTACAAGTAGCGTACGCTGTCTTGCCGCCTCGATTCTTTCGGCAGCTTCCTTCTTTCTCTTTTCCGCCATTAGCTCATCCGTTATTTTATGTAACAACTTATCGTCCACATTCAATCCGGTATGTATCAACTTGCCGGAGATCAACAATTTCATGTTGGTGTTGGAAATAGCCTTCAGGACACGTGCATGGGCAATTGCTGGGTCCCCATCAAAGCAAACCTTGCAAATCCCCAAAGGTACAGCTGTATCCTTATCATCGACCCCTCGAACATCTTTAAGAGGACCAAAAGTTGAAAAGTTATTCCTTATGATCTGAAGTGATGTTGTCGGTAAATATCCCCATGCAACCAACTCGGTAGATGGGACTGGACCAAGTGAATGCTTACTATCGTATTTATAATGAACGGGGATCAATGCAGAAATGTTTTGGAAAAAAGTCCCCTCAGAACCCTTTTTATAACTGATGTCATTATGTTTTCGAGGATCAACAACCTTGTGATGTAGTGCCCGTATCTGCTCTACAACCGATGCGGCTCCAGACCCATTATGCTTATTTCCTTCTTTGTTCGCTATCGGTTTCAATACTAGTTTATAACTTTTTCCTGTTCTACTCATACTCTGTGCCACCTTCCTCTTCTTCTCCAGCGAGTGATTTTGATCTTTAATGTCGAAATAATTATAGTGTTTCTTCAGTGGCTCAGTTCTCAAAGCCTGCAGTTTAGGACCGGTTGAATGACTTGGAATGGCTTTAGATCTATCAACAAACTTCTTTTCGGATGAGTTCGAACGGCTCATTTGTTGATAGTTACTGCGTTCCTCTCTCCTAGAAATGGAAGGACCCCTGGCAAGTTTAACATTGCCTTCATGATGTTCATGATGTTCATGTCTTGCTAGCTCTCTCCTAGGCTCAATAACATGCGATCTGTGATATGAGTGTTGATGATATCTATCTTCCGCATAGCCATCACGGCCAAAACGGGAGTAATCTGACCGATGATCATATCTTTCATCCAACTCGGGTGTTAATGGGCGTCTAGGTCTGTGAAATTCAGAGTGTCCACCTCCTCTATAATAATCTGATCCACGGCGCGGTTCTCTGTATCTCATTGATTTCTTTTGTTGACAGAAATCGTTTGGATACGCCTATCGCACAAAGCCGGCTTTCCCCTTTTGTTGTGTGATTCTTAACAGCTAAATTAGTAAATATTAATAGAGTTGTTGCACAACGAAGATGAAACTGAACCCCTGCTATCTATCAGGTGCACATAAAATAAGTAGAAATAAAGAAGGTGGAAAAAAGAACGATAATAAATTTTAAATTTTCAATGTTACATTGTATCACACGAAAACATTTCTTACTTTGTTCAGCGATTTTATTTCACGCGAATGTGGCTGATTATATTTATTGTATTGTGCATAAAGATAAAGAAAATCACAACTGTCATAATAGCACACAAGCTCTTGTTTTTGTCCTTAGGAGGAGTGCTGTAGGGCGAATTAAGCAACTGAATCTTTGGGACTGCATTGCAAAGTTTGCTTACAAGGTTAAATGTCTTCCAGATTTGTATATGAAGGAGATATCAAGCCTGTGGAAAATGGAAAAGTTGAAAGGACTTTAAATACGGATAAGCAGGACAAAGTAGCTAGCGAAGGGGTTACAGAACAAGACGAACCGGATTTCCAAGAAAGAAAGACACTTTATGAACAGTTGCAAATTTCGAGACACAACAGATATCAACAAAAGAAAAAGGAACTGGAAGACCAAAATTCAGCTTACAAACTTAAGCATGATGACTTGGCGTATTACAATGAGTTAGAGGAGAAGAGAAAGCAGACAATAATTAAGGAAAAAAAGCAAGAAGAGGCAGATCTAAGGAAATTTAGAGAAGCACAGAAACAAAATGTAGCAAAAGGCATTTCCAAGCCATCAATCAAAAAGCGCAAAACAGGTGTAATTGAGCCAATATTGAAGTCAGCGCTTAATGAAATCAAGAGGCCAAATAAAGGAGAAAGCCAAGGCACCGGCTTGGATTTAGGCTATGAGTCTTCTGACAGTCAAGACTAAGCAAATGTAATCTAATACTGGTAAGAGTGGACCAATAACAGGACGGAGGTGCTCTTATGTGGTGTTCGGTTGTAATGCATTTAGCGGTGAAAGTAAGGCAAGCCAAAAAAAAAAAAAATTAAAACAAAAAAAGGATGCGTTTTCTCTAAGGCTTGAATATTAAAGTGGATATACGCACTACTGTGTGTTTTATCTTTATCTCGTTTTAGTGAATAAAGCAACGCTGGAAAAGTACAAATTGTGCATGTCTGAGTAAACATGATGATTGCCGGATTGTTTAGACCATTGTTGGGCATGAAGCAGGCAGCTGCGAATATGTTTGGTTTACCAAGAGCCAAGCCAATGGTTATAAATCAGGTCAGACATACTTGCAAGACCCATAGAGGAGCATATAAGAGATGGAGAAAAACGGCAACAGGATACAAGCATGGTCTTCAAGGGAGAAAGCATGGAAATGCTGGATTTTCACAAAGAATTTTGAAAAAGAGAACGGGTACTGCACGTTCTACAGCTGAGCAAACTAATAGATTAAAAAGGCTTATGCCATCTCTTTAGAAGCATAATGTTCGACAACCTGTATATAATCATAGAGCATGGTGTATTATAGTGACGTATATAAAGCAAATTGTTTACTAAGTACAATAAGCATTCAGAATAGAAAAATAACATAAGTTATCTATTGTATTAAAGGGTGAAAAAATTTAGGAACTAGAAGCAAATATACGCATAGTTGGGTCATATATTATATGAATAAGGGTTGATCTCAATTAACAGATGATTTTAATGTGTTGTTTCACCAATTACATTTTTTTCATCCTTGTCCTTTTCCACCATTTTAATATTCTGGAACTCCCACTCACCGGTCTTGGCATTTTTCGAGAGTTCGGATGTTGGGAAATAGTGGTAGTTTACCTTTAATGTCTGTGCCATTGGGATGTTATCGTATGATACAATTCTCAGTTTGCAGTAACTGTTGTCTTTGATAGTTTTAATGACCTTGATAAAAGCATCCAATGTTGGTGTTGGTTGTTCGTTGACATGCGTGATGAAATTGGTAATTCCAACAGTGTAGAATCTAGATGGGGAACCTTGCGACATGGATGTGCAATAAACCTTGGAAGGAAGATTTTTGATCGCCTGTCTAACACCATGATGGGGCTCCTGTAAAGCACAGCCAGACCAAAAAACGACCTGCTTTGTAAGGAAGTTGGCCGTCCTTGTTAGCTTCACCTGAACATCCATCATTTCCTTCTCTCTGACAACCTTAAACGACAAATATTCGGTTTCAGGAGTCAATTCCTTGATGATAGAGTCGACATCGCGGAATCTGGTGATGAGTTTACCATTCACAGACAAAACGATGTCACCCGGCTTAAGGTCACAAGCAGGCTCGTTATCCAAATTGGTGCTAACACTTGGAACATACAAGAACTGAAGTTTGTCTGTAGCATGATCCTCGATCTGCTTAATCCAAGATTCCGGAACACCGTTGATTCTGGCAGTAGCTATAAGAATGGAACCGAATTCGACGTCTATAATCTTCAAATCCGGAAGTTTTCCGTCTCTGAGAAATTCCAATTCCCACATGACATCAGTAACATTCACACCCATAGTATACATTTTGTCCTCCTCACCATCGCATGATAACCAGAAAGCCCGCACTGTGCCATCCTTGTCAGCAAGCACACCAGAGCTACATTTTTGACCCGCGGTGGAATCAATTAAAACGGCCTCAACGTTCGTTGCCTTGTACCTTGGAGAGTTTGAATTTGATGGAATATTGATGACTCCAATATCGCTTACTTTGGTTTCATCAAGAACCACCCGGAGGCTCTTGTTGTATCCAACAAAAACCACCTTTTCACCCCTGTCCAATGGCTTTGTTCCAAACTTGGGTGTTTCCACAGGCGCCTTAACTAATGACGGATCATACTTAACAATTGCATATCCCTTCGTTGGATGCAGGAAAACCACCTTTCCAGGAATAATTATGGATTCAGCGATGGAAACGTTGATGTCGCACAAATCGTGTGCTATGCAGTGTCTGGATGTGAGAATGTATCCATGTTCAGCATCGATAATAACTCCATAAACTCTCCTGATGTGACCAGGGAAAGAGTCCAATGGCAATGGATATGTGGCATCGACCAAGGCAAAAGATCTCACTAACTTCTTGCACCCGTTAAACTCAGATGGTAGATCCATAAACTTGGCATGCTTTGGAGTGATTGGAAGTGGCGGCAAAGGCTTATCTTGAATTGTTGTGAAGTCCCAGAGTCCGGTTTCGTCATTTCTCCTGGCCATTCTGAAGGATCTGTACCAATGTCTGTCGATAAAAATGTATTTGAATAGTGGGACATGAGCATCAGTGAGGTGGTGGTACTTAACCGGAATAAATGCCCTGTCTGGGATCTTTTTCATAACTTCTATAAATGAATCCAAATTTGTAACCGGCTTGTTGTCTAATGTATCGATGATCCAGCAGTTGGTAATATCTGGAGATCCCAATACAAACGAGCCTCCCGCATTACTCACAAAAAGACCCTTGACGGCAATGCCATATATTCTTGCAAGCTGATAGCTCAAATCATTGAATGTGGCTCCACAAACGGAGAGGTATCTATCTGGCGTTATGCTGTGAAGATCCTGAACTTTGCAGGTGAGTTCGATGTCCTTTCCACCCCTTTGGACCACTATATGAACGTCTTTGTCAATACTTTTATCCAATATCTCATCAACAGTGACAAACGAAGAGATTAATGTATCGTTGATGGAAATGAGGCAGTCTCCCTCTTTAATCAATTTGTCTGCTGGACCTTCTGGAAGAGATATGGAGCTCACGAGCAAGCCGTTGATCTGAGGGAAATGTTCTCTCATCATCTTTTCCTTCTCTGATGTCAATCCTAATCTCCGGCATTTGTCAAACGGTTCAAGCACCCACTGAACCTGGATGGTACCTCTTGTAACCTTGTTCTTGGCCTGAATACATTTTAAAGCCCTCAACACTCTAAAAACTGGAAGAAAGAAATCTGTGGACGATTCTGTTGAGCCTCCTGCTTGTAAGGCAACAGCATAGCCTTCCATATTCACAACTGGAGAACCAGATGAACCACCGGATGCAGATGCAGCTGCCTGTATGTATTCAGTGTTGAAGTCATTGTAGGATTGTGGACCATAATCGGGAGCATTTCTGTCAACTCTGGATATGAAACCTGACAGAATAGAAAGCTTTTCGCCAGAATCGTTACCAATAACTCTTATCTCACAACCAACTTTTGCGAGTTCTGGTTTCAATTTCAATTCGGTAACCTGCATGTATTTTATTTCTGAGGGGTCGAATTTCAAGAATCCGAAATCGTGAACAGGATCTCTATAGATTGGCTTCACTTCACATTCTTCATGGTTATCAAAAACGGCATAACCAATAAACGGTCCTGGATTCACAACGTGCCGATTTGTGAGAATAAGTCCCATGTTTGCATCAACAACAAATCCAGTAGCCTCACTACACATTGCAGATTCAGTGTCGAAATCTTCAACCTGCATAAAATGAATAGAAACCACTGCCTTAACCACCTTATCAACGGTAGCCTGCCATTGTGCATCGTTGTATGATGATCCAACTGGAATCTTACTGAGTCTTTGATCCCCGTTCAGAGGATGTGTTGCATTTTTCCCATTAATATCGTTTTTTTTCTGTCTTTTTGGTTGTCCGTTACTGGGACCCCGGTCCAGCGTTCTTTTTTGGGGAGCTGAAGCCATTTTCACGAATAGAGAATACCTATATTTTTTTTAAAAAATTCAAATTTTAATGATCAGTTTTCTTTCTTGATCTAAGTATATTATCAGCAAAGATTGTCTTAGATATAAGTACAACTTGAAATAGTGTTTCTGTTGGTCTTTGCAGATGATAAAGAAAGCTGTTAGATCTCAGATCAAATTTGAACTAACGCAAAGTGGAAAAAATTTTTTTTGTACAGGATCGCGTTTCAAATCTAGGATTTTCTTTTTGCACGATCAACTACCTTCATTCTCCTTAGCAATCTGAAAGCTACTAAGTTTTATCATTAAATACATTTATTCTATTATACATTTTGAACAAGCAAGCATATTAAAAAGGTTTCCGTTTCCCTTTTCCCTTTTTCAATTCTAATGTATTGTTTGCTGGAGTTCCTTTAACCAATTATTGTAGGACTTTGATGCTTCCTTGGAATTATAGCACACATCCTGACCAATAAATGATGTGAGTGATGGTATTCCATGAAATTTCTGCATTTCGTTCCCGGTTCCATTTCTTTTCTGTAGTCTTTTGATCCAAGGCTCTTCAGAACATAAAGTTTGAACAATATGGGTCCACTCCCTGATATTATCAATTGTAAGGCCACCACTCTGGTATTTCTGGAGAGTCCGATATAGTTTCGATCTAACACCTATTTTGTTGTTCACTATATCCGAATTTAGGCAAATAAATGCGACCGCCGTTAATCCGCATAATAGACCCCAAGGATTTCTTATTCTTAGATGATATGTTCTGTAAGTATCCATGATATTTTTTGTGGTATCCTCTGGAATATAAAATCTATTGCAAAAAGAAATGAGCAGAGCTGTAGTTATCTCCCTTTTCGTTCTTGTGCTTCTACGTGTCGTTAATTTCTTTGGTGACCTTGTTATCTTTCTTTTCACACTTCTCTGCGCACCGGATTCGGATTGTGATGTTTCCTGTGCAGCAGCCATCAACCTCGCCCGCATACTCTTTCCACTCTTAGGCTTAAAGTCATTTGAATCTATATCAATAATTTGACTGTGTTTAGATGACCTTGCTGATTCTGGAGTCAAGTATGGATTAAATGATGCCTTTGTGGGGCTTCTATGTGTTCGTTTTCCAGTGGAGCGAGGGGTTGGAAGTTGGTCGTATCTTCTTCGTCTTTTGCGTGGTGTAACTGGGGAAGCAGTTTCTTTCCTTTTTGTTAATCCTCCTTTAAATTCCAGCATCACCGATCTCAACTTCCTTCCTGGGATTGGAATCTTTTCAAACATCGGTTCAGGAAGAGAGAGTCTTGACCGAAACTTTTCAACCGTTAAATAACAACACAGATGATATCTAGCAATTTCATATTGAGGATTTAATACCTGTTTAACTTTCGATAAAGAGTATAGTGAATTTGTATATTCCACCAACTCCTTTGGATATGGTTCCTGTAATGTTGGTAAGATATCTCTAATAGCGTTGATTATGAATTGTGTGGACATCTTTGTAGCTAATAAAATTTGTGCTGACAGACTACCTGTGCTTTCAATAAAATTGATGAAATATCTTTGCGATCACGCAAGAATGTTTTAGAGAATAAAATGAAGTGTCTGCAAACATATAATATATATGTTCTTCACGTACAGATCAGAAAGTTTCTCGGTTATATACTCGATGATCATGCATGCAATTAACACCAAAAAGGAAATATTTAAGCACCCGCCTTTTTTTTTTTTTTTTTTTTTTTTTTTTTTTTTTTTTTTTTTTTTTTTTCTCTTTTTTTTTTTTTTTTTTTTTTTTTTTTTTTTTTTTCAAGTTGACTTTCCACCGTTTTTGCTTCACTTTCCGAAATAACTTTCAATATATAGCCATCCCCACTATATGAAGCAAATATCAAAAACTGCTAATTTTTAAGGAATGCGTCGGAGAATTAATGCAGGACGTTCATTGAATGGTTATTCCACAAATGATGACGGTTTATTAACCCCAATTGACAGTGATGAGCAGGATCAGATAGTATTTAAACTTGAAAAGTCCGTTCCCCTAGGCAAGGTCAATTCTAACGATGACTGGTTACTCCGTGCTCTTCTTAGGTTTATCCAAATTCTAATTATTGTTGTCAACCTTGTGCTTATTACGCATCCGTATTACCGCAAAGACTATCCATTTCTAAGTTTCTTTTCGTGTGCATCGTTATCTATCTCTGCAGTTCTCATAGAATTTATAGGTCGTAACGATGGATCACAGATTATTGGTTCTATATCAAACCATGGAGTGATGGTATTTAATATCTTCTTCGGAGTCTTGATCATTCTCTTGAAATGCATGTTTGAAATCAGATTACAATACGATTTTGGATTTGTCGTACCCCTTAGTTTGGCAATTTTGGTATTCTGGCTCGATGGAACGCAGACAAAATTAATATCTGAACTCAAGAAACTTAAACAGAAAAAATATCATTTTAAGGATGTTTAATAATTTTTCATTTCGAGCTCCACAAAGAACTGAAGTATAAGCCATTTCTCATCTTTCATTCTCCTCCTTTGAGATTTCGTCAATGCTCTTAGATATCCTGCAAAATCTGTACTAATTGTTTGCCTTAAAAAGCCCGCATTTATGGCCCTTGCAGCGATAACAGATGTTTGGTCAGATTTAGTGAAACTCTGAACTAATGACGTTGTGAATTCAAAGGAGGCACTATATTTCATTCTTGAAGAAAATGAGAACGCCAAGGGTGCATGACTCTGCAAATGAATATAACTGCAGAACATTAAATAATTTAGATGTTTCACCAATAATTGACAAGACGTTGCGATGTCTTGATACCTAAATACAAGTCTGGCATCATTTATACGAATCTTTGTGTGAACTGCTGTCAAAACCGCAATGTTATACATACTTGATTTTTTCAAATCTTCAATCTGCTGGTGATTCAAGATCTTATCGATTAGTTTGATTTCGATTGAGTTTCCATAATGAGTCAATCTCCATGGTACTATTTCTGTCGCGTAACCAAGACATTTCCAGATGGCTCCATTCATAATCGATTCAGATATCATCTGTGAGAGAAGAGTGTGCTTTTCACCAAGAGTTTGCTGGCCGTTAATTTCCAATGATATAGAAAACTAAAATTTATGTTAGTATATAGCATGGATCTAAGCATACACTGATTTACTTACAAGCAAGTGATTAAAATCTGGAACAATTATATAGGATACCTCCTCATCTTCTTCTATCATAGGTTCTGTGACCAATTGTGAATAAATATCGCCAAAACCATTGAGTTCCCCTCGGGAACCTAAGAAGACGCATTGCTTTCCCATTATCGTGTATGCTTAAAACCAATGTCTTGTGATCAAGTCTCTTAAGTCATCATGTATTTAATATATCTGCTTATCTTTAAGAAAATTTGATTCATTCACGTTAGAATTTTTGTAGTCCCTCCAAAGAACCCTCGGAAAAGAAATTATTTCGAGTAAATTGAACAATTTAGTTCAGTCTCAAATTCTTTAAAATGTTGCAACAAAGCGTGCAGTATAGCATATACAGTCACTTCTTCTACAAAGCATTTCATAATCAGCAGACAAATTTTTATTACAAGCATATAAAAAGAAGAGTATAGAATCCAAACGATGATCGTGGCATGCATAAAATATTCATTAAACTGCACCATAACCTTGGGGTTCTCTTCCTGGCAAAGTAACACCCGTATATGTAGAACTCGATTCATATGGATAGCATGAGATTATGTACCAGCAATGAATTAAGGCTGGTAAAAATCCAAGGAAGCAAAGTGCAATGTTAATCCAAAAGTCCGCAGAGCATATTCCCCGTTTAATTGCAACTGGAACGAAAGGGAGGAAAATGCCTATAAATGCAAGAAGCCAATCCTTTGCATGCATGATGATATAAATAATTTAACCTTTCTAAACACTATCAAAAGCCAATATTAGATTTGCATTCTTTGAAAGAGAATGTCAATGAGATTGGCGGATAGGGAGGGTGGGTTCCTTTTATATAAATGGTTAGATTTTTTTTTGTCACTTTTTTTTTTGTTCCCCTATCTTTCGATAGATAGCAATCGTTGCGGAGATAAATTATTTTTATGATTCGTACCCCGAAAAGAGACGCATTATGATTCTGCCGATCAATACAAATGTTTGTTGCTTCTTCCAGGTTTCACACTCAAATGAAAGGCAAAATTGAAATGTGCTGCGGCTGTATTTCTATATTATATTTTATAACATCCAAGTAAATGTTGAATTGAAGAAAATATTTTGAGGGAAGGTGAACGAAAAAACATTATATGTCCGATGGGAGTCTTATCTAAGTACACACGGCACTAATGTATGCTAAACAAAGCGACTTTAAAAACTTGGGATGCATGCAATCAAGCTGGAGCATAATTTCCCTGAATTTATCCAAAGTCTTTATAAATTTCATTCCACCATCACTAAATGTAGCCGAGGAATTTATCAATCTATGTTCTGATAAGATATGACTTATGACAGAATCAATTATTTTTGCCTGCACGTGACCCGTCCGTTTTACCGTATTCGGCGCTTCGATAAGAGGACCAATATCTTGTGGACTTGGGTCAATTTTTGATCCATCGTTATTATATTCTATTTTTCTGCTTATTCCTGGTGCTGATTTTGTAATGTCACCGAAGTTTTCCTTCAAATTTTGTATATTTTCAAAAGTGCTATACTTGCTTGTTAAAAGAAAATTCCACGTGATACCAGGACCAAAGTGTCTGGTATATAATTCCAACGGATGCTTTGGGGAACGTTTTCTGGGTCTTATTTTTGCATAGTCCAGCTGCTCTTGAATTAATTGACTTAAAGGATTTACCTTAAACCTTGTCCTAGCTATAAACCGCATTTTCAAAAGTTCATGTGCACTTGGTCTATTTTCTGGCATCTTCTTTAGGCAAGCAGAAACAAATTCTTTTATGTATTGACTGTACTCGTTTCCAACCAAAGTAGGTGGTGGTCTTTTGCACATTTGATATAAAGCCTTCATTGGCTCTTCATCAGCATGTGGAACCTTTCCTGTTTTTAGTTCGATCACGGTAATTCCCAAAGACCAAATATCGACTTTTTCATTGTACCCGTTTTTTCTGAGAACTATCTCAGGTGCCATCCAGTAAGGTGTTCCAACAAATGTCTTTCTTTTAGAAGCACGAGCTAATTTTCCGCTGACACCGAAGTCACCCAACTTAACATTGGCATCTTCCGTTAACATTATGTTTGCAGCCTTGATGTCTCTGTGTATGAATCCCTCGTGGTGTAAATACTCTAATCCTTTAAGTACTCCTTTTATAATAAAGGCAACTGCTGTTTCAGGTAATTGCTTATGAGTTCTCAAAAGATCGGTACAGGACCCACCACCACAGAATTCTAATTTAATAAACATGGTTACGTCTTCCACACAGGTATCATACCATTTGGTAATATATTGACAATTAAGCTCTCTCAACAAAGATATCTCCTGTAACAAAACTGGAATATCATCATCCGAGCTGTCCAAATTTATTGCCTTGATTGCAAAAACTTCGCCTGTGGCCACAGATACTCCTTTATAAACATCACCAAAGTTTCCTCGTCCAACACATTCTTTTAGCTCAATATTTTCAAATATAAGCTCTTTTCCCTTTGGTCTGTAGCGATATGTTTTTCCAGGAATAGGTTGCCAATCTGCCATTTCCAATATTTGCTTTCAGTTATCCGCTTATTTATTTGATTCATACGTCAATGCTCAACTTGATGGTCTTATTTTTAAATCAGAGGTATTTATATACACTTTTATATTAATCATGGCGCTTGTTCTTATTGAATTAAAATATGGGCGCCAAAAAAAAAAAAAAAGAGGATTTTGAAGAAAACAAATATTTCCAAAAAAAGAAAGTACACTAAACTCAAGCAGTTAAATAAAAAGATTTAAAGATGGACATAATTTATTTATCTTTGCTAGTTAAATATTTTCTTTACAAGCCAAAAATTAAATAAACACCATTAACAGAAGAAATGCGAAGTATTATATGTCAGAGTAAAAGAAAAACATTAAGCAACATGTAAAAGTGTCATAAATATTATGCTAAAGACAAATAAAAGTGAACAACATCAAAAGTTAATAAAAAAAAATGCGTAGCAATACAAAATATCATACATCTGCTGCATGATCAGTTTTTATTCTTCATCCGAAGAAAATTATTTATCTTTACCCTCGGTGATCTAAGACTATCCTTTGATCTTGAAAGCATCTGAGCTGCCGTGTTTATTGTAAGTCTATGGGATCCATTTCCATGCTGAGAGACACGAGTTGAAGAAATATGCGGCGGAATAGCTGTAGTCTGATGCAAATTCTTGAGATTTACCCCATTTTTATTCCCATTTCTCTTATCAATCCTGGCTTGCCAATAATGAAGTGCATTGTCTGAAAGCTCTATATTACTATCGGTATTGACTCCGCAATGACTACCATTCAACAATAGCAGCTCTGCCGAATCAAAAACGGGTTTTCCGTCTATTCTAGAGCTGAACGGATGAGCAAGTGCATACTCAAACACACTGAACAGCACGCTTGCAGGAGAATTATCATCTTCCGTTTTAATTGGTTTCGTGATGGTCAGGTTCACATCTGCCCCAAGTTCTATACTTTGAACAATTTCTCGTATATTATGTTCCCGAATTGCATGTATCAAAAGTTGCGATGGATCACTGTCTGGTTTCTTAATCCAAGACTTTGCAACATACTTTTGGTTTATGAAGTTGAGTCTATCGTCGTCAGAAGCATCCTCCTTAATTTTTTGCCCGGCCGGAAGCAATGCCTCATAAAACGAATTTGAAGCAGAGTTGTCGATTTGGTCAAGTAGACATCTACCCTCTCGAGTAAATGAATCAAGCTTTAATGACCTTACCTTAGAAATACCCGTTCCTAAAGATCGATGGCATGAAGAACATTTGATGCAAAAAACAACTAGAAGGTTTGCAGATATCCATTCCACCCCTTCACTAGAACCACAATCGCAGCATTTAAGATTGCTCTTAGAAGCTCTCTGCACTGCATTCAAGTTAGCCAATGTGACAGACGATACTCTTCTTGTCATTTCACTATCATCTTTACTAACTGATAAAACTGTCTTCTGCTGCGCCTTATTAGAAAGCTCACTATTTCTGTGGAAGCGAATTTGCTGACCTGCATCAAACAATGCTTGCATCCACTCGTCTCTTTCATTAATATCTATTGCTTGGAAATATCTTTCTACTCCCGAACTGGTCATAATTCTAAAGCAGTTCTTTCTTTTATCGGAATCCCATGACTTGATGTTGCACAACGAAATATCTATTGGTTCATTTCGAAGCGAACGGCCCTTTCTCCAATCAATATATTCAGATAATTTTCCAGAGTGGAGAATGACCCATTGCTTATGCCATCCTGATCTTCCTTGTCCACCCTGCGTGAACAAAATACCGGACTTTTCACCTGCCGAGAGTTTGTTAAAATTACGTATCTGTGACTTAAATTTGACAAGTGAATTGCAATGCCCGACAAACGACCTGAACTCTATCCTTTTCTTTTTGTTACTCAAGAACGTTTCGTTGAGCTTCTTTCCTTCATCGCTGTTTGAGACAAACTTCAAGAATATGTGCATCAAAGAGTTATACATGACGTTAAGATAGTCAATTTTGGCAATAGTGAATGCCTTCAATTTTGAAAGAAGCTTTTCTTCCTTCACTTTTCCGGAGCTCAAGTATTTCGAAAGCCAATCATAATACCTTTTACTTTCGTCTTCAAATATTTTTTTCCTCGAAAGCAATGCATCCGCACTGATCGGCTTCGAGCCAATGCGATTCTTTATTTCTTTCATAGCTGCCTTGGACTTTTCTCCAAACATTGTTTGCAAATTAGTTTCTATGGCCTTTTCTTGAACACCGCGGGAAATTTTATTCTTTAAACTGGACGGTAGACTAAGCTTGTATATATCAGCTAGAGAGTGAGAAAGAACAACCTGAGAGTTGGACATTTCGGCAAGAATGTTTTCAAACTCCTCTAAGGAAGCTTTCGTTCTTGATAGGGTACTCAGCAGGCGTGTAAGCTTGAAATCATACTCTGCTAAAGTACGTCGAAACTCAGGTCCATCTTCTAATGTGCAGGGAAACGGGCATGACTGACCGATTTCTTCAGAGGCATGTTTTGGTGTTGGAAATGCAACAGGCGATTGATCAACGGAGGTAGAACTATCTGAAACAAGGATGCCAGGAACAGGAAGTGAGGAGCTTGACTCCAACTGCTCAGTCAACGATACTGCAGGCAGCTGTTTAATCTTGTAGAATGAAAAAGTAGAATATGCTGAGGGTTTGTCATGAATGTATAGGGCAAACACAGTATGGGAAAAGAGTTTTGCTAATGAAACACAAAAAGGATTCGAGGTGATTTCAGTTTTATTTTGTCCGCCATCAAGGGAATAACTGAGATTGTGGATATTCTCTATTAGGTCATCAGTAAGGATAATCTTCAATTGGTTATAAGGAGACGGTATTTTCAACAAAAACAGATCATCCTTTTTAATAAGCTCAACTGATGTGCTTGAAATAATTGTCTTGTCCACAAAGTCAACATCTAGTTTATTCCCGGATCCTGGCTCATCCATGAATTCCATGAAATTCAATCCACTGTTGGCATTTGAATTAGTGTGTGACAAAAGTATCCCAGCAATTGGATCCATTATTATGGCAATATACTACTAATAATGATCACCACTTGGTACTTTTAAACGTCTTGCCGTAAAGGGCTTATGAAGTTTTCTCGGATAATCTCTCCGATATGCCTGTAGCTCACGGCAACACCTAAAGCTAAAATTAAACCTTTAAATTCAACGATTCACCAATAGAATGTCAATGAATGAAGTTACTGTGCCAGATCTTCCTTTTGTAAAAACAATAATCGTGTTGTCTTGGCATTTTGACGGGTAGTTAAGAGACTCGGAATGTTCGACACTAACGGGAGCAAAATTTTTTTCCGTTGCGTCGATGGACGTGAAATTGAGACTGAATGTGCTCCTCCTTTTTCTCAGGGTTTGTCAAATACATTTCTAGATTTCATATGAAGCAATCTTACAATGTTCTCTTTATTCTGTATCACCACTTCTAGAAAGCCTCGAATATAAAAGAGAGATGAGGGATCACGGCAATTTCGTGTTCGCTTTACCACTCTTGGTGCATCTGATCAATCATGGATATAAATAGACACCCCTGCACCAACTAATTTGGTAAATGCACAATCCCATGGAAACAGTCAAGCAGCGGACCAAGGCCGTACGGAACTCGTATTTTAAGCCCGTAAAACTGGTTGGTGTTATATAATTAAAAAGTAGGAAGGTGGTGCGATTGTCGCTTTCGAGAAGAACTTAATACTGGAAACGTGTGTCTCACGTCCATATTAAAACCTATCAGTTGTCTACGTGAAAATAAACACCGAATAATGCTTGGATTGTAAACATATCCCCATGATTTTGGTATTTATGGATGAGAAACCAGTCCTCGTGTCAAAAATGCCTCCAGCAAATTAAAAACCCAGACATCTCCCCAAAAAAGGGCAACAACAACAAAAAAATAAAAACGTGTCAAACATAAATAATGCAATTGAGATACATATCGACAAGTTATTCAGCATTTGTTCGGAGTTCTGGGGTAAGACGCATCTGTATTTATTTACGTTATCGTTCATACTTGTGTTAGTCCGTACTAATCTTACCGGCAGCTTTGCTTGTGCGCGTTTTTTTTATTTTTTATTTTTTTCCCCTCCCTGATTATGTCATGCACTAATCAGTGAATTTACCATATGTGATTCATTCTACCGGGACCTTCCGTACGCCTCCTGTATTTATTCTTATACACTCATCATTCTTGCGTTACACTTTTCGTTTACTTGTTTACTCTATTTTTTGTCTTTTTTGGCTTAGTAAGTTCTGCGGGTCTTTGGACTACCAGTACCTAAGCATTATTTGCATATTATTCTTAAAGCATTAAGCAAATCAAGGTGCCAAGTGATTTCCTAACTACTGAAAAGCTCTTCGTTCGATTAAGTATACATCGTTTTGGCGCTCAAAGTGTACAATGTCGAAAAAGGAATCAAAAGGTGGCAACGGCAGTATAAAAGTTACATCAGGGAACTCACAAATGGTCAACAATATACCAAAAGGTCCTCGTCAGAACAAACTTTCGAATAAGAACGTGAATGAGTCACGAAAAGGTGCAAGAAGGAGAAGCAACGGCAATCATTCGAAGAGATATCAGCATGCAGAGGCATCGGATCAATCAGCATCGAGGGGATCGGACTCAGAGAAGAATAGTAGACCAAAGTTAGTGACAGATGATGACTTCATGCTGAGCAGATCTATTTTGAAATCAAGTAAGAGAGGCATTGATATAAGCCATTTACTTGACTACACCATTGCAGATGATGAACCAAGAATGTTGGAATCTATCGAAACAGTATCAAGAAGAAGGAGAAAATCACATGGTCGCAGACGTTCCAGTTACAAGAGAAACCCTAACTTGAACCTAAGTGGTCGGTATTACATAAACGTCAACTACAAGTTTATAGTGGATTATCGACTATCGTACAAGGCACAGATACTTGACCCAAATATGCCACTTGATGATGCCACTATTGTCAGGGTGATAATCAATGGCAAAGACTACCAGTGTCCAATATGTCTCAGCGATGAGTTTGTTGCACCTAGAATGACTTCTTGTGGTCACGTGTTCTGCTACCCTTGTCTTATACGACTTTTTGCATCGTCAGCAGCCGAGGATGAGAAGAAAACACAGAGAGTTCAACTTCCTGGAAGGCGTTCTGCCACTTGCCCACTTTGCAATGATGTGATTCGTGAACACCAGAGATTACTTCCTGTTTTAGTCAACAGAGAAGAGGCAGAGGCACCAACACCGGATGAATACGCCAAATTTACGTTAATGTATAGGCCGGCAAACCGAATATTTGCGCAGCCCGTTCAACTTTACTTGGAAAAATCGGAGTTTGAGGGAAATATACCTTGGATCGAACGTGGTTCAACGCCGACAGACTTTTTTGATACCTCCAAGTATGTCAAGTATTCGAGGCTTATGAAATGTGACGAAAAGTTCATTCTAAGCTGCTTTGCGAACGAGCTCTCGGCACTTAAGACTCATAAGGAGTATGATAAAGAGGTTTATCATGATTCGGGACTGTATTACGATCTTGCTACAAACAATATAGATGAGCAGATTCGCAGTACGAAGAAGTCGTTTGCAGAAGAGAAATCTGGGTCAATAGCTGCACCAAATTACAATCATATTGATCATGATGGTGCTTTGACTGAAGAGGAGATTAACAAACTTTTGATTGAACAGAATAACTACAACTTTGACAAGGAGGAAAAGGGATACTTTTTCTACCAGTGCTTGACCAGCCAAAATTCAAAGGTGAAGTATTTTCTCTCTGGGTTGGATGTCCAGATATTGAGGGCCATATATGGAGAATACCAGTATTTCCCATTCAATTTAAGAATGAAGCTGGAAAATATATCATATGAGGATGATATAGTCACAGAGGATATGATTCACAGACTGAAGTATGTGGGCCACCTTCCTGTGGGAACTTCTGTTGGATTTTGTCAATTATGCTGGATAGAGCCACACAATCATTTAATGCCTCCGGATGTTTTTAGGGAGTTCAAAAAGAGGCTTAAGGAGAGAACCAGAAGCACAAAGGATAGAAAAAGAAGAGAGGACCACGATAAAAAAGCCTTTGATAAGGAACTTGAGCTAAGAACCTTAAAATTTTATGCGTCTGAGAATAATTTGCCTCTGGAACAGTATGGACACTCTGATCCTGCATTAGGTGGGCTATCAACTTCAAGTGTAAATTTGACGGACGAATTTCAGCCAACTTTGACCACCGCTTATGCGGCATCAGAAGAGGGTATCGATAAGCAAGATACGCAGTTTGGCACATCTGTTTGGGGTACAAAGATTCCTCTGTCTGAAGAAGAACTTAAGCAGAAAGAGGAGGACTCTCAGGATATTGAAAGAATTATTCAAGAAGCCAAGACTAGTCAAGGTAAGCAGGGAAAGAAGGGACGGAGAAAGAAAAGAATTGTACTATCTCTTCAGTAGTGCCATTGAAAAGGAAGATTTTACTACAAATAATTGATAATGTGGGTTATGTTTACCTTTTTTTCACCAAACGAGATCATAAATACGTAAGAAATAATTAATACATTCATTTATAGAATAAACAATTGTTATGTTTTGGGAATGGGACTGACGGACTGACTGGACTGAGTAAGCATCGCGTAATTTCGTTTTTTTTTTTTTTTTTTTTTATCCATTTTTTCGCGATTATCTGTGCTAAGGTTTGTTGACAGCACCAACAATCTTACTTTTCAGCATAACGTCGAATTCTCCTATAAGAGATTACTCTGTTCATTGTCAGGTTTCATAATTGCAGAGAAGAATTTAATTGGACATCGATCGCAGGTAAAATGTCTGAGGAAAATGCAGAGTTCATAGGGGAGAAGGGTCCTCAAAGGAGATATGTTTCGGAACAGCATTCTTTCAGACTTACCCAGATATCTACAAGCCAAAAGATTCAACTATTAATCTTAACAATCCTTGCCTTGATTACAAGAGAGTGGAAAATCGATGAGCCATCAACTGTTGTTTTTGATGAGTTGGTTGTTGGTAATTCCGTCAATTCCTATATAAGCCACAAAATTACGTCTGACATCAATCCTCCGGCTGGAAAGATAATATACGCCTGGATTGCCAGCTTGTTCAATTATACTATTCCAAAGCTTGGATTTCGTCCAAATGCGTCCTATGTCAATGCCGATGGAAATTTGCTATTTCCTTATACTTTGCTCAGAACATTTAGTGCTGTTTGCGGGTCCTCATTGGTTATTTTCATGTACAAAACATTAAGATCATCCGGGGTGAGACACTCGATTGCTCTATTTGGTGGATTTCTTGTTCTTTTCGAAAACTCAATTGTGGTTCAATCAAGATTCTTCTTTTTAGATGCCCCATTTTTGGCCGCAATCGCCTTTGCCATCTCCTCGATTAAGTCTGGAGACTCTATGAGGACATTCAGTAGAAAATGGCTTGCTTGTCTATTTCTCTCGGCCATTTCTCTAGGCTATACCATATCGTTGAAAACATCGGGATTTTTTGTTTTGGTGTGGGCCTTTGCTGTTACCATCAAGCAGATATGGTACATGATCGGAGATTTGAAAGTCAAAAAATGCTCGATATGGAGATTCACCGTATTGAAATTCATGTTGTATTTGGTGATTCCAGCTTCAATCTACATCTATTTCTTTTTTGTTCACATAAACTTGCTAACAGGACGTGGTCCTGCATACGAGGAGTTATCTCCGGAATACCAGAGGAGCTTGATTAACAACCATTTGGAACATGTTTACAAGGATGTTTTCTACGGATCATCCATCACTCTAAGACATTATACAACTGGAAACTACCTCCATTCGTATGATGCAAAATATAAAAATGGTCACCAACAAGTCACTTTGGTTGAGCAATTTGAAGATCCTTTGAATAGATGGTTTTTGGAAGAAGCAGGTACGAACCCTAGTACTGATCTGCTCGAGAGAAATATTTCTATTCCTTCCTGGGGTAGAGTTCGTCTATACCACAATGGTACAGAAAAGCACTTGAGAGTTGATCCTGATGCTAAGCCTCCTTTATCAGAGCAAGACTACAACAGAGAGGTGACTGCTTTAGGAAATAACACATGGCTAGGTGATGATTATACCGATTTAGAAGTCAGAATTGCTCCGGATTATTGTAAGACCAATGCATCCAAAGGAAGAGTCCAGGCAATTGATACAGTTTTTCAGCTCTATAGTCATAGAAAGGGCTGCTTTTTGCTAGGTACTTCCAAAAAGTTGCCCGAAGCTTGGGGACACGGACAAAGTGAAGTGCTATGCATTGAATCACCAAAATTTGAAAGATCATTGTGGTATATTGACTCCAACGAACATCCACTATTTGACGAAACCACACCTACTGTTGAGTTTAAAAAGCTTTCCTTCTGGGATAAATTTGTTGAATTGAACAAGCTTTTGTTTCGGACGTTGGCATCGAATAAGTTTGATCATCCATTCATGTCTAAGCCTAAGGATTGGGTCATGCTGAATGGTGGTATTCCTTATTACTCGGAGGATAACAAATTTGTTTATCTATTTGGTAATGTTATCACATACCATCTGGTTGTGCTTTGTGTGTTCTGTTATGCATTATGGCAAATATTTCGCCTTATATTGTGGAATCCACACAAGGAATTACGTTTTAGTGAGAGAACATACAAGTACGAGTTTCATGGTCTTGACTACTTTCTTGGATATGTCATCAATCTAATTCCATACGTCCTTCTTGACCAAACTTTCTTTTTGTTCTGCTACTTGCCTGCTTTGTATTTTGGTATTCTTTTGGTTGGACAAACTTTCGAACTGATTGTTTCTAAAAGACCAAGCATTGGATACTTATTTACCTGTTTGTGGGCAATTGCCGTTCTTTTAACCTTTGTGAAATTTTCACCACTGATCTTTGGCCTTAAATGGAACAAAGAGGATTGCATGTCTCTTTTGCTATTTTCAACCTGGGACAACTTCTGTGCCGCTTACAAGAACGAATGAAGAGAATGACTAAGTAACGATATATCATATTTACGTTGATCTGCATACATACTTTCATAAATCAATGTTTCACCACTGCCGTAGATTTTTAAAGCTTATTATATTAGAAAAGTGCTATTTTTGGTGTTAATTGATTGCCGTTACTAATCCCGCGTCTCGGCAATGCCCTTACTAACGAGCAACGTTAGTTTATCAACTACTCGCATCAAATCCTGCTTCTTCAATATAGTTTCTTGCTTTTTAAGCTCAACCTCTTCTAACTGTTTATTTAACATTTGAATCTTTTTCAATTGCTCTTCCTTTGACACACCCACACCTGGCAAAGTCTCTATAATTGTCAATATTTGTTTCGTTTTCGTGATGATATCTCTCGAAAGCTCTTGTAAGTTCGACTGGAAATCTAATTGTGATGCTGGATGGTAATCTGAGTCCATCACCTTTGGATCAATGTCATTCAACTTTACCGAGTCATGATTTTGATCGATATAAGTTAAGGATGCAAAGAACATATCCGTTAACTGTAGGGTAAAGTAAATGCTTCAAAGTTAGTTAACATTGCAAAAAAAATACTTTTGACAAATGAAATAAGAACGTACCTGGTCCAAGCAAAGCTGTAGTTGTGTAAGTCTATCCGCCATTTTTATCCAACTTAGCTCATTAATACAGCCTAAATATTTATTAAGATTGCAATAAAGTATACGGTTATTATCTGAAGGGGGGGGAGAATCCAAGAGTTGATATATTTTGAAGTTTTCCGTGCAAACGGATCTCGAAAAAAGCACAGAGCGAAATCTCACGCCGAGACAAATATCCGTATAATCTGCTATTTGAACCTGACACAGCTTTAGACAACCAATCATACAAATTTAATCACACAAGTTACTCATTCGCACCGGACATTATACTGAAATAAGGATATTCGTCTAAGCAGCATTTAAATTAAAACATGAGTATGGAATTCTATTCAAATTTAGACTCACGGCTTCTTGACCGACAGACACCAACTATTTTTGAAATTATATCGGCAGAAGAGTTAGAGAATCTTCTCTCTCCATCCATACGATATGTGTTGGCATATTATGCGACTAGGCATCCAAGACATCTAATCAAGATTCTTAATCATTTTGGATCTTTAAATCTTCTAATTAGAGGTTTAATTGAATACAGAGTTTTGAGAACATGGAACTCCACATTCATAGAGAGGTTTTATGGTTTAAAGAGAGTTAACAGACCAGCAATTGGCGAATGGATTACAAAAAGCATTTCGGATATATCCCCGAGATATGAGAAACTAAGGCGTTTAAAGAAAAAGCAGATTTGGGGTACTCTTCTTGAGCTACTTCTCGTGCCGTACATTAAAGAGAAGCTAGATGTATTATATGAACATCTTCTTCCAGAATATCTCCTCAATAAACTAAAACCTCGCGAGAGTATAAAGGATTTTATAAGGTACAGCTTTGTCAGATTGTATCCAAAGGTAGAATTAACTCTACGGATTTTCGACATCGTATACAAAATCCTTTTTATATCTGGAAGAACAAAAAGTGCATCACTATTACAACAGCTCTTTGGCATTCAGTATGCCAGGTTCAGTTCGTATGATTATCAGTTGAATGAGAAAAGAGTGTCAAAATATCTATCCTCTCCAATCGATCCGACATCCAGGGTTAGACCGGAAAGTTCAACTGAATCTTTACTAAGGATGTATTCAAAGTTTGTTCGTCCTCTAAAAAAGACGCTTCTATTTGGGGCTGACACTGTATTACCCGCTTCCATATTTATTCTCAAGTTCCTTGAGTGGTGGAATTCATCTGATGCAGTAAGCAACCTCAAGAATGACAAGAAAGAGAAGAAGACACCCAAGCTGCCTTCATTGTTACCAAACAGTATGCTTGAGGATAAAGGCGTTGCAGGACAACTAGCCACAACAAACGATACGTGTCGTATATGTCATGAAGCAATAAAAAATCCCGCTATAATCGAGACGGGATACGTTTTTTGTTACCCATGTATCTATAATTTTTTGAAGGATGGCGATAAATCCACAGGAGGGAGATGTCCAGTAACAGGTAAGAAGCTTCTTGGTTGTAAGTATAGTGATACCATGAAAGAGTGGAAGGTCACTGGCATCAGGAGACTAATTATATAATATAGTACAGTATTGAATAGTGACATAATATGATGCTTAGAAAATTATTATCAGGTATATAAAAAAAGACAGGGTAAATAACGCAGATATAAGAAAAGATGCATCGACCAGATTGTTCGAGGACCAATATCATTCACTATCTTCACTGTCATCGAAATCTTGCCAATCAATGTAATTCTGGTGTATTATCTTTTTCGAATCTTTCAACATCAAAGGATCAAATGGGAAGTACGCCTCTAAATCCAAAAATTCTTGCTTTCTTTCAAATCTATTCAGCGATGACTCGCTATTTGCTGTCGCATCCCTTATACCATTCAATCTTTCCCTTTTATTCTTATCGATTATTGAAAAGCAGTAGCACATATCCACCTTTTGCACTATTCTGGCAAATATCAAAACAACTGTCTCATTGCAGAACTTGAGAGGATTGAACCTAGACATTATCATCTTATTAAAAAATTTATCCAATCTTAATTCCCATTCCTCGTCATTATCCTCTTTTTTCAAATCCCTAAAGCGGAAGCAGAAAATGTACATTAAACCTTGCAAAACACAATACAACATGGCAAACCTTTCCATTCCACCTTTGCCGGTACCGACCTCTTTCTCCCTTTCGGTGACATATTCATTACACCAACTCATAAGGTATTTCATTACAGTCAACAACTGACCCCTAGTTAAAGACTTTGCACGAGCCATAAATGAGCACACATATTGCATGGCCTTAATACGGTTCGAAGCAATCTCGTTAGAGTTAAAAACGACGTCCAGAAGCATTACAAGAAAAGAATCAGTAAGATCTGACTGCTGTTGAACCATGTGAAACATCAAATATTGCACACATCTGGTGTAATGTGTGGGTAGAATGAATGTCCTAAAGATCGAGATTAGGGTATTGAATAGTGTTATTCCATTGCCTTCCTCCAATCCAATCTCAGTAAACGATTTTTCCGTGGACTTGAATATTAACTGCATTACTGCATCCAATTTTGACGACAAGTCTGTTATCCCTTCTATCTCCAGGTTATATTCTTCGTCATCACCTTCCTCATGCAAAAGTTCACTTTCAACTTCTTCTTCTTCATTATAATCCGCATCATAACCTGCATCTTCTTTATCGCTTAAGTTTGGTGATTGTGGAAGAAGACGCTCATTGGCAAGTTCAGGGAAATTTGTTTCGTTTCCCTCGTCATCATTATTGTTATTGCTATCAGAATCTGTTTCATCTCCACTGCCGTTCTCTAAAGCTGCATTCAAATCTTCATCATCCACGTCATCAATTTCGTTTTGTAACTCAACGTCCAACTTGATAATATTCTCAACGATGAGAGACCACACGGTGTATCTCAAATCATTGCAGTATGTCAAAAGATATAATATGTTTTCCATGTAATGCACTATATCTTCCTTTGGTGCATTTTTGTTCGGGAAATTCCGTCTTAGGATCAACGGGAGGGTACTGAAAGAGGCAGGACTGATCTGTATCACATACTTGAGGGTTTTATGAATTGGCTGAAGTTCGATCTCAGACTTCACAGTGAATGACGAAATTAAAATTTTTGAGATACTGCTGAACCACTTTGGCATACCAGACACTAAAACGGTGAGAAACGTTGAATAACTCTTTATGAATTGCGTATCCGACAGATGTGAAAGAAAGTCATACTTGAGTAATGCCTGTATTAGCGGAGTGACGGCCCGGTTATCTAGTCTGGAAACATGCTGACTAAGAACAGTTAGAATTGTAGTGAGTGACTCAGTTGTAAGACAATCTGGACTAGTTGGAGGTAATAATATCTGTGATGTAAGCTGATCGATTGCGGATGTATCCCTCTTATCTAAGGAATCGAGAGCCGACCTGACCAACCGAGAATATAGTGTGCTAGAGAAATTTATTCTTGATCTTTTGTGCGATAATGTCCTGTGCGTAGAAACTGAAACCCCTTTTTGCAGGTGCCGTTTCCTGCTGGGAACACTATCAGTTATCATAACTCCAGAGGCAACTGGTGCAGCTAGTTGCGAAACTGAAGCAGTTGAAGTTTGTATTGACGCCATTTATTGAAAGTTCTTAAAGTAACGCAAACATCAAGTCCTGTTGACAAGGCTCCGATATCAGAACTGATGTATAATATATAACAAATCAAAGAATGGAGAGTGAGATCTTCAGAGAAGAAAAGTGTAATAATATACAACTAAAAAAAGCGACTTAAAGGCAACCAGTTAATCTATACGGAATGCTATGGCTTTGATAATCTGATGCAATCAACTGATAAAGTTTCAAGTGATTTCAATCTATTTTTTGAGATTATATTTGCGCAAAGACGAAGTGCCGTTATTATTAAAGTGGTTGATAAAGGTAGGTGCGAATCAAGCAAGCAGAATTCCAATGTATAACTACAGATGCAGAGTGCAGAAGAGCAGAGAAAAAAAAAAAAAGTAATAAAAAAATTTTTTCTTTCTTTCCTGATTGGGAACGATGAAGCCTTAAACTGCACTGTAATTACAAATTGTCAATAAAAGGGGTGGTGTACACAAAAAAAAAAAATAAGTTATCTCATTTTTTTCAGTCGATCGACTTCGTGGCCCACAATCCTATGAGCGGTCGGTCGGCCGTATTATTTAATTCAAAATTAGAAAAAAAATGTATGCACGAGTAATACCTAGTGCGAAAGACTCATCATACTCAATTCATCTCTGTACTAATTGTTAGAGCTGATTGTCCAGTACGCTTTTGCACCGATTTGGACATATAAATATATCCAT